>Ga0307515_10000316_pt1 | contig 119243 bp, 100 predicted proteins | sample 17_EM_MG_FD_194513 | JGI IMG/M metagenome (GOLD analysis project Ga0307515, IMG submission 194513) | Populus trichocarpa ectomycorrhiza microbial communities from riparian zone in the Pacific Northwest, United States - 17_EM | ecosystem: Host-associated > Plants > Roots > Unclassified...
ACTATAGAATGAGTAAAATTATTGCTTTAGCCAACCAGAAAGGTGGCGTAGGAAAAACTACATCATCTATAAATCTGGCTGCAAGTTTGGCCGTATTAGATTTTAAAACATTATTGGTTGATGCCGATCCGCAGGCAAACTCTACTTCGGGTATCGGTTTTGATCCCCGCAATATAAAAAACAGTATTTACGAGTGCATTATTAACCAGGTTGACCCGCACGAGGCTATTCAGAAAACGGAGACCCCTAATCTTGACCTGCTGCCCGCTCATATTGACCTGGTAGGTGCCGAGATTGAAATGATTAACCTGAGTGGCCGCGAATACAAAATGAAACAGGTATTTGAAGCCGTACGCGACGAATACGATTTTATTATTATTGATTGTTCGCCTTCGTTAGGTTTAATCACTATCAACGCTTTAACCGCTGCCGATTCGGTAATTATACCGGTACAGTGCGAGTACTTTGCATTGGAGGGTTTAGGTAAATTGTTAAACACCATCAAAATTGTACAATCGCGCCTTAACCCGCAGCTGGAAATTGAAGGTATTTTGTTAACCATGTACGATGTGCGCCTGCGCCTGAGTAACCAGGTGGTTGATGAGGTAAAAACGCATTTTGAGGATATGGTTTTTGATACCATTATACAGCGTAACACCCGCTTAAGCGAAGCGCCAAGCTTTGGCGTATCTGTTATTATGCATGATGCTACCTGCAAAGGCGCCATTAATTATTTAAACCTGGCCCGCGAAATTATTCAGAAAAATGGCCTTGTAAAAGCCGAAGCAACAACGGTAACAGCAACAGTATAAGTAAATGAGTAGTGAAAGAAGAAATGCCCTGGGCAAAGGATTAAGTGCGCTGTTGAATGACTCGGTAAACGTACAACCATACCAAAACAAAAGCACCAAAAAGGAAGAGGCATCAACTTCGGCCGCCGAGGTGAGCAGCCTTGGCTCGGTTAATGAGATCAGGCTTGATGAGATAGAAGTTAACCCTTTTCAGCCCCGTACTGACTTTGACGAGCTTGCTTTAAATGAACTGGCCGACTCCATCAAGCTGCAAGGCCTTATACAGCCTATTACCGTTAGGCGTATCAACGCGCATAAATACCAGCTGATATCCGGCGAACGCCGTTTCCGCGCATCAAAACTGGCTGGGCTTACCCAGTTGCCTGCTTATGTGCGTACTGCCAACGACCAGCAAATGCTGGAAATGGCCCTCATTGAAAACATCCAGCGCGAAAACCTGAATGCTATTGAAGTAGCCTTAAGCTTTCAGCGGATGATTGAGGAATGCAACCTGAAACAGGAAGAACTGGGCGACAGGGTGAGCAAAAACCGGTCGACGGTTACCAACTACCTGCGTTTATTAAAATTGCCGCCAAGCATCCAGGCATCCATCCGCGATGGTGCGCTTACTATGGGCCATGCCAAGGCACTTATTACTATTGATGACCCGGCCAAGCAATTATATTTGCACCAGCATATTATTCAGCAAGGCTTATCGGTTCGTAAAGTTGAAGAATTAGTTAGGGAAATGCAGAAGGCTCCCGTGAAAAAGGAAGGCAAGCAACCCGAGCCTGTTTCATACCAATTGCAAAAAATACAAGACGATTTAGCTTCCAAATTCAGTTCGCGGGTAACGCTTAAGTTAGGCGCCAAGGGCAACGGGGTTATCGAAATTCCCTTCCTGTCAGAAGATGACCTTGGCCGTATCCTTGAAATGCTGGATTGGTAGGTAATGAGAATCAAGAGTTAAGAGTCAGGAATCAAGATAGAAAAGCAAATGAATTGATCTTTTTGTGATTCGAATAAAATGTAATTAAAATACCAAAAATAAAAAGCCGGCCGCTGATAAAAACTTATCAGTGGCCGGCTTTTTTATATAATAGTTAATGTGTGCATAATAATTAGTGGCTAAACCTGTTAATGATTTGTTTAATAAGGTGTTTTTGTAACGGCGGGATATAGCTTCTTAATCCGGCTATAAAAATTACCTTTGTAATCAAATAAAAGCGGGCCTCTTATCAAGTTTTAAAAGCCTGCGTTTATTTAAATTTTATCAGCTGCATGTATAAATATTTGTTAATTATTGGTTTTGTTATGCTATTTGCTTTTGCGGCCAACGCGCAGCAACAACATGCAGATACCACATCGATAGCCAAAAAAGATACTTTTAAAAAGGCATCGGGTACCGCGCCTGGCTCTTTTGCGCCACCTATCAAAAAAGAGAAGGAATACCACCCAGATAGCACCCACAGCCCGCACAAGGCGGTAATGCACTCGCTGATGATACCCGGCTGGGGGCAGTTGTACAATCACCGCTGGTGGAAAGTGCCTATCATTTATACAGGCATAGGCCTTTTGGCTTCGGCTGTAATTTTTAACCAGCATTACTACAACGAGTTTAATATACTGGCCCATTATTATAAAAGCGGGGTAGCACCGGTAAAAGGCGATGCCTATTACGATGAGTATATAGCCTATACCAATAATAAAGTTCCGGCCCAGAATATATATGATGCGCTTGACAGTTACCGCCGCAACCGCGATTTAAGTATCCTGGGTATTTTAGGCGCATGGGGTATTCAAACCATTGATGCCTATATTGATGCCAAATTTATTCACTCGTACACGGTTGATAACAACTTTGCTTTTAAGGTTAGTCCGGGAATGATTAACCAGCCGGTTTACGCGCAAACTGCTTTTGGTAGCTATATTCCGGCTGTAAAAGTTACCTTTACGTTTTAACAGCACATTTATAACTTAGCTGTTAATCTCAACACATACATTAAAAATGAAAATAGCGTTACTCGGCTACGGAAAAATGGGCAAAATGATTGAAAAAATTGCTCTTAGCCGCAATCATGAAATTGTTTTAACCATCGATCAGGATAACCTGCATGAACTAACTGCCGAAAACCTGCAAAAGGCCGATGCGGTTATTGAGTTTAGCATGCCCGCAACAGTGTTGGGCAATATTCAACATTGCTTTAACGCCGGCGTACCTATAGTAGTTGGCACCACCGGCTGGTATGATAAGCTTGATGAGGTAAAACAACAATGCGAGGAAAGTAACGCTTCACTAATGTATGCCACCAACTTTAGCGTAGGTGTTAACATATTTTTCCATATTAACCGGATGCTGGCTAAAGTGATGAACAACTACCCATACTATGATGTACAAGTAGAAGAGATTCACCACATGCAAAAGCTGGATGCCCCAAGTGGCACCGCCATAACCATTGCCGAAGGGATCATCGATAATCTTGACTCCAAAAAAGACTGGCTGAATGTGCTGACAACCGACGACGGGGCAGATGATCAAAACCCGCTGCCAGATCAGCTATTAATAGAATCCTTGCGGATTGACAGCGTACCCGGCACCCACACCGTTATCTACGATTCGGAAGTGGACACCATCGAATTTAAACATACTGCTCATAACCGCAGCGGCTTTGCCCTTGGCGCTGTTTTAGCTGCCGAGTGGATACAGGGTAAAAAAGGCTTTTACACGGTTGACGCCATGTTCGATTTTAAAAGCTAACCCCCTGTTTTATCAATGGATATAGCGGGTTACGTAGGCGTTTATTTACTGTTGGCCCCTGTATTGTTATTGATGCAAGTTGGGCTTTGGAAGCTGTTTCAAAAAGCCGGCCGCCATGGCTGGGAGTCCTTGATTCCGGTTTACGCTACCTATGTAATGCTGAAAATAAGCGGCAGGCCCGTGTGGTTGCTACTGTTGTTATTGATACCGGGTATTGGTGTTATTGTAGCTATTGGTATCACCATTGATTTTGTAAAAAGCTTTGGCAAAACAAAAATGCGCCAGATAGCCGGTGCGGTACTTTTGCCATTCATTTTTTTGCCCAAATGGGGTTTTGATAGAAATACCCGGTACCTGGGCCAATCGGCCAGCTATGAGTTTCGCGAAGAATATCACCACCTGTTACATAAATCCTCAGCCCGCGAATGGGCCGAGACTGTCTTTTTTGCTGTAGTTGCCGTTACGCTTATCCGTTTGCTGCTTATCGAAGCTTATACCATTCCATCTTCATCCATGGAAAGCTCGCTTATGGTGGGCGATTACCTGTTTGTGAGTAAGCTTAACTACGGTGCCCGGTTGCCTATGACACCTGTTTCATTTCCGTTTACACATAATACCATGCCCGGTATGGGTATCAAATCATATTGGGAGGGCATCAAGTTGCCTTACTTCAGGTTGCCGGGTTTTGGCGATATCAAAAGGGGCGATGTGGTGGTTTTTAACTTCCCGATGGAGGCCGATTCGCCATGGTACCGCCCGGTTGACAAGCGCGAGCATTTCATTAAACGCTGCGAGGCAATACCCGGCGATAATGTGCGGCTAATAAGCAGCCAGGTTTATATTAACGGTCGGCCTATACCGCCGCCGCCCAATGCCGAAATGGAGTATGCTGTGCATACTGATAGTAACACATTTAACTTTAATCCCGAACTGATTTATAAACTTCACATATCCGATATACAACCATTTACCCGTACCAACTATTTGATGAACATGACGCGGCCATCGTCGCTTGCGGTAAAAAAAGTCGCGGGTGTTAAATACATCAGGCCCAACATCCAGTTTGGCGGTGTTTATGATCCCGAAGTATTCCCGCATAGCCCGGGCCGCCGTTGGAATGTAGATAACCTTGGCCCTTTCACCGTACCCAAACGTGGCCTCACCATAAAATTAGACACACTTAATCTCCCCATTTATCGCCGCGCCATCGAAGTTTATGAAAATAACAAACTGCAGGTAAACGGCGGCAGCATTAGCATCAACGGCCGCCAAACCAATTCCTATACCTTTAAAATGGACTACTACTGGATGATGGGCGATAACCGCCACAACTCCATCGACTCCCGCTTCTGGGGCTTTGTGCCCGAAGACCATATTGTAGGCAAAGCTATTTTTGTGTGGATGAGCTGGGACGCCAATGCCCCTTTTGCGGATAAAATACGCTGGGATAAGGTGATGCGGATAATCAGGTAAAGGTTGTAGATGTGCAGATTTCAAATGACAGATGTGCAGATGAAAAACCCATGTTATTTGGCGTTGCAAAATCCGGGGACTCTGAATGAGGAAGAGGGTTCAGAATAAGAATAATGTCATCATATCACCACTATCCTATCGCCTTCTACCGCGGGCACGACTTTGATACCGCTTACCTTTGGCCTTTCACCTTTTACCTTTCGCCTATAGTTCGTCCAATTCCCGCAGAAGCTCCAGACCTGCCTCCCATGTTCCTAATCCCGATGAAGCGTTAATATGGCTGGCATCACCTATGCTTACCAGTTTGCTGCCCCAGGCATCGGCAAATAGTTGGGCGCGTTGGGGTGTTACGTAAAAATCATTGGTGCTCATTACCGTGGTGCTTTTAAACGGCAGCTTTATTAGCGGCACGGGCGCAAAGCCGGTTGTTCCGGTTGGGTAGCTTTCGGCTTCGGTATCGCTGGGGGCAACCAGCAGGGCAGCTTTAATGGCTACATTATATTCCATTGCCCAGTAGGCAATGGTGGCGCAGGCCAGGCTATGGCCTACCAATATCACATCTTTAGCATCATATTTGTCTACATAGGCCTGCAGGGTGGTTATCCAGTCGGCACAAACGGGTGTTTCCCAGTCCTGCTGTTCAACGCGGGTAAAACCAAATTGTTTTTCCCAAAGCGATTGCCAATGCTGCGGCCCCGAATTACCCAGGCCCGGGATGATGAGGATGGTTGATTTGAACATGATTTTTCGCATAGTGTTTATTTTTAAGGGTGCTCAAGAGGGCTGCGCCGTTTAAGGATTTTACAGGATTAACAGGATTTTTGAACACGATTGAAAGATTTTACAGGGTTAACAGGTTTTTTTCGAAAGTTTAATGTCGCGTCCTAACTCCCCTTTCACGGGGCCGGGGGCCTTCTGCCGCTTTTTTTATTTCCTGGTTGCGTTGTTGCAGCAAGCGGGTCATATAGCGTTCCAAAAACAGGAAGTTAGCTATAATTCCTAAAAATCCCAAGGGGGCGTCAAACATAAAAATATCCTTCATCAGGGTTTGGTTATTGATGGGATAAAAATAATGTTCGTGACGGAAGGCTTTAAATGCGCCCTCAACCATTTCGTCGGTAAAATAATTGGGATATTCCATTTCGGTAACCTTAGAGGTTAAGGTTTGCCAGACGCCGAAATGCTTTGCCCGCCAGGTAACGGTTTCGCCCAACTCAATCAGTCCGCTGGTTCGCCCGGCCACGGCCGTTTCGCCGCTTTGCTGCATCGAATCTACATGCATATCAATGCTCCTGGCCAAATCGAAACACCGGGCAACAGGGGCATTAATGTGGGTGGCTAATTCGATAACAGGCATTTTTATTGTGATTTCACCGATTATTTATGATTACACCGATTTTGTATTTTATGATTTCACCGATGAAGGAATGATTTCGCCGATTTTTAAGAAAAAAAGGTTGAGATAATTAACTTTTTAACACCTCTTATTAACACCTCTTAATCGGTGAAATCATTTTATTATCGGTGAAATCCCAAAAATCAATTAAAATTCCGCATTCTTCGGGAACCTTGGGAAAGGGATTACATCGCGGATGTTGCCCATGCCGGTAACAAACAGCACCAGGCGCTCAAAGCCTAAGCCAAAACCGGCGTGAGGGCACGAGCCAAAACGGCGCGTATCCAGGTACCACCAAAGTTCATCCTTAGGGATACCCATTTCGTCCATGCGTTTCTCTAACAGATCCAAACGCTCTTCACGTTGCGAACCGCCCACAATTTCGCCAATGCCCGGGAAAAGGATATCCATAGCGGCTACCGTTTTACCATCGTCATTCTGGCGCATGTAAAACGATTTGATCTCTTTAGGGTAATCGGTCAGGATCACCGGTTTTTTAAAGTGTTTCTCCACCAGGTAGCGTTCGTGCTCGCTTTGCAGGTCGGTACCCCAACCTTCCACGATATATTGGAATTTCTTCTTTTTGTTCGGTGTCGATTCTTTTAATATCTCAATAGCCTCGGTGTAAGTAAGGCGTTCAAAATCGTTATCTAAGCAAAAGTTCAGCTTCTCTAACAAGGTCATGTCCGATCGCTCGTTCTGTGGTTTTTGCTTTTCTTCTTCGGCCAGGCGCTGGGTTAAAAACTCGATATCATCGGGACATTTATCCAGCGCGTATTTGATCACGTATTTCAGCATGTCCTCGGCAAGGTCCATGTTGTCGTGCAGGTCGTTAAAGGCCACTTCCGGCTCAATCATCCAAAACTCGGCAAGGTGGCGGGTAGTGTTCGAGTTTTCGGCACGGAATGTTGGTCCGAAGGTATAAATATCGCTCAGGGCCATAGCGCCCAGCTCGCCTTCCAGCTGGCCGGATACGGTAAGGTTGGTTGATTTACCAAAAAAATCCTGCTTGTAATCTACCTCGCCGGTATCTGTTTTAGGGATGTTGTTTAAATCGAAGTTGGTTACGTGGAAAGCTTCGCCCGCGCCTTCGGCATCCGATTGGGTGATAACCGGGGTATGCAGGTAAATAAAGCCACGTTCCTGGAAAAACTGGTGCACCGCGAATGCCAGGCTGTTACGCAGGCGGAATATCGACCCAAAAGTGCTGGTACGGAAACGCAGGTGGGCGTTTTCCCTTAAAAATTCCAGCGTATGTCTTTGTGGCTGAATAGGATATTCTTCGGGGTTGCAATCGCCTAATATCTCGATAACAGACGGTATAATTTCGAATTTTTGACCCTTACCTAAAGATTCGATCAATTTACCTGTAACGCTGATTGCTGCTCCAAAAGTAATTCGCTTTAGTAATTCAGCATCGGTGTTTTCAAAATCAACAACAATCTGGATGTTATTATTAGTTGAGCCATCATTCAAAGCAATAAAACGATTTGACCGGAAGGCGCGAACCCATCCTTTAACTGTTACATCAATATCCGTTTGCTGGCTCTGCAGCAATGCTTTGATCTTTGTGCGCTGACTCATAATGTGTAATTATGTATAAAATTGTGTATTTTTTTGAGCCGCAAAAATACAATTATTTATGTAATGTAACTTTGAATTTGCCATCTAAAAAACTTATACTATCGGCCTTAGCGCCCGGCTGGCTATCATATGTTTTGATGAATTTCAGGTCGAAAAAACCTTGTATGATCATATCTGCCTGGTTAACCGATATAACGCTCACCGAGTTTAGATGGGTAGGGCTAAGGGCATACTTTTGGGTAATGGCGCCGTTTTTTTTGAGCATGTAATATCCCTGGTGATTTTTTAACGGATAGTAGCCAACGCCGCCTATGTTTAGTTTAATTGCAAAAGTTTCCTCTTCGCCGGCCTGGGTTTGGGTGCCGGCTATGGTTGTTGTATCGCCCAGTATGCTGGAGGCAGCAGGTTGTATTTCCCATTTGGCACCGTCTTTATCGGCAATAATAAAATCGGGTGTTACCGGCACTACGCAACATGATTTTTTGGCGCATGAGCCCAAGAGCAATAAGGCAGCGAAAAAAAATGAAAGCAGGCATTTTTTCATAACGGTGAAACAGCGGCGGGTTGGCAATAAAGGTTGTAATAAAGGTATACAAATTAAGGGACATGCATTAGGGTATTTAATTTGTGCACAAAGTTGCCCTATGATATATTCGATGGTTAAAGCGCCGGGATGAGGAGCTATTTGCTTAAGTTTGCCGCTCAATTAATTCGTTATCATGAACCCTAAAGTGAGCCTGGTTATTGGCATTTTATGCATCTCGTTTTCGCCAATATTTGTGAAGCTTGCGGGGGTATCGCCAATTGGCTGCGCATTTTATCGGGTGTTTTTTGCCTGGCTTTGTTTGCTGCCCTATTGCATTATCAAAAGCAAGCTCCGGGTTAAAAAAAAGCAATTGGTAATTGCTATCATAGCGGGCGTAATTTTTGCCGCCGATGTAGCCGTTTGGAATTTATCACTGTTAAAAATAAGCGCCACCGTATCAACGCTGATTGCCAACCTGGCGCCTGTTTGGGTTGGGTTGTTCAGTTTCCTGTTATTTAAAAAAAGCTCGGGCAAGTTGTTCTGGATAGGTACGGTAGTGGCCATAGCAGGCATGGTGGTGCTGGTAGGATATCGGCATATTTTACACCTGGAGCTTAACGCGGGTATTTTGCTTGCCGTACTGGCCAGCCTGTTTTACGCTACGTACATCATGACATCAAAAAACATCATGGGCGGCATTGATGTTTTTACCTTTATGTTTTACAGCATGATGGGGGCAAGCGTGTTCCTGCTGGTTGTTAATAATTTTATGGGCACAAGCATTTTGAATTTCCCGGTAAAAGTTTGGCTTTGCTTTTTGGGGATGGGGGTAATTTGCCAGCTTGTTGGCTGGCTTACCATTAATTATTCTTTACGCTACCTCGAATCGACCAAGGTATCTATCGCCCTGCTGAGCCAAACTGTTTTTGCCGCCATACTGGCCGCTATTTTACTGAACGAAAAGCTGGAGCTGAACGAGATCATCGGCAGCGTAATTGTGCTGGCCGGTATTGCGGTAACATTTTTAAAGCGCAGGCAGGTAAGCATGGTTTAGGAGAAAATTTATTATCTTCAATTAATGAATTTTCTCCCTTTCGAAAACCTTGTCATTTTAACTCCGCATCAGCCGGCCGAGGTTGAAGCGATATTGCAAAAGGCTGTAATGCCCTCCCGCTTTAATTATGAAAACTGGGTATTTTACAACAAAAGGGAACCATTATTCATTGGTGATGTATTTGACCTTCAATTCAGGTTTGAGCCGCCACATAGCCCCCGAGCGACCATGGTGCCCATAGCCAAAGGAGGTATTGCGCCGCATTTGCAGGGAAGTAAAATAAGTTTGAAGATTTTTCCGTCAATGATCATCTTCATGGTGATTGGCGTGCTTTTTTGCTGGGAAATGGCTTTTATATTTATTTCAAGGACAATTAAAGATAATTTTAGTTATTGGTTGCCTTTCGTAGCCCCAATTTTGGCTTACCTGCTACTTATCGTTTTCTATAAATATGAAGCAAGCGGTGTTAAATCATCGCTGCTTAAATTGTTAGATGGTAAGTTTGCTTAGCGTTGGCGTTTGAATTTTAAAGCCCTCGCCATCAAATAAAAGTGTAATTTAACGTTTGCGGATTTAGGGCAACGCTCATCTTTGCCTACATTTGCATTTTAGCGCATGATCATAAAATCCACCATCGACCGTATTATGGAAGCCACCGACATTGTGGAGGTGATAGGGGAATTTGTGCAGTTAAAAAAGCGCGGGGCCAACTACGTGGGTCTTTCGCCATTTGCCAATGAGCGCACACCATCGTTCACGGTATCGCCCGCTAAAGGCATTTTTAAAGATTTCTCTACGGGTAAAGGCGGCTCGGCAGTTACTTTTTTAATGGAGCTGGAAAAATTCAGCTATCCCGAAGCCTTAAAATGGCTGGCTAAAAAGTACGGTATTGAGGTAGAGGAAACCGTTGAAGCCCCCGAAAACCGGGAAGAAGACCTGCGCCGCGAAAGCCTGATGATTGTATCGGGCTACGCCGCCAAATTTTTTCACGAAAGTTTGCTTGAAACAGACGAAGGTAAAAGTATCGGCTTAAGCTATTTTAAGGAGAGGGGCTTCAGTAACGATATCATCAAAAAATTTGAGCTGGGTTACTCGCCCGATCAATGGGAGGCGTTTACCGGCAGCGCCATAAAGGAGGGTTATAAAGAACAATTCCTGGTAGATAGCGGCCTGTCTGTAAAACGGGATAACGGTACCTTGTATGACCGTTACCGTGGCAGGGTAATGTTCCCGATACATAATTTTACAGGCAGGGTTATCGCGTTTGGCGGCCGTACCTTAAAAAAAGATAAAAACGTACCCAAGTATGTAAACTCGCCCGAGAGCGAGATCTACCATAAATCGAACGTACTTTACGGCTTATATTTTGCCAAAAAGGCCATCCGCGAGGAAGATAACTGCTACCTGGTTGAAGGCTATGCCGATGTGCTTTCGGTAGTGCAGGCCGGTATCGAAAACGTGGTGGCATCATCGGGTACATCCTTAACCGTTGAACAGATCAAACTCATCAGCCGGTTTACCAAAAATATTACCATTTTATATGATGGCGATGCCGCGGGTATAAAAGCGGCCATCCGCGGGTTGGATATGATCCTGGAGGAAGGCCTTAACGTAAAGGTAGTAACCTTCCTTGATGGGCACGATCCCGACTCGTACGTACAGGCCAACGGCTCAAGTGCTTTTAAAAAGTATATCGAGGAAAACAAAAAGGATTTTATCCTTTTTAAGGCCAATACCCTGCTAAAAGATGCAGGGAACGACCCGATAAAAAAAGCCGGCGTTATCCGCGAGATTGTAGAAAGCATCGCCAAAATTCCAGATTCCATCAAGGCATCGGTGTTCATTAAAGAGTGCAGCTACATTTTGCAGATTGATGAACGCGCGCTGCTATCCGAGCTTAACAAAATGCGGCAGGCCAAATCCAAAAAGGATGGCCAGCAGCAGCAAAATCATAACCGCTACCAGCCTGAAATGCCGCCTGACGAGCCTCATTTTTTTGACGAGGTTGACCTGGCGCCAAGCGCCCCTAAAAAAGAGTATTTCCAGGAGAAGGAGATTATCCGCCTGCTGTTGTTATACGGCAGTAAAATGATTGACTGGGATGGCATTGCCAATACCTACATTGGTCCTTTTATGATAGCCGAATTAGGCGATGTTACCTTTGAGCATGAAACCTGCAAGCTGTTTGTTGAACTTTATCAAAAAGAGGTTGAAAATGGTATTTTGCCAGAGGATGCCTATTTCATTCACCACGCAAATAAAGGCATTGTTGATATCAGTATTGATTTGCTCAGCTCCAAATATACCCTGAGCGAGAACTGGTACGATATGCACAAGATTACTATTCATGACGAACAGCATAATATGAAGGCCACCATCCTGGGCGCTATTTTTCATCTTAAAAAGCATAAGGTAGAGGGCATGCTGGATAACCTGCGGGTCGAACTCAAAAATGCATCGTCGGAAGCCGACCAGGAAATACTGCTTAACCAGTATATGCGCATGAAAAAAGTTGAAAAAAGTATCTCCGACTTTTTAGGTTCAGTAATTATCAAATAATGGCCCAACACCTTGATCTTGGTCGCGCGGGCGAAGCTTTAGCCAAAACACACCTGGAAAATGCCGGTTATGAAATACTGGACGAAAACTGGACGCACGGCAAAGCCGAAATTGACCTTATTGCATATAAAGACAAGGTTATTATATTTACCGAAGTGAAAACGCGCTCCGGCACCGGTTTTGGCATGCCCGAGGATTTTGTTGATGCACGCAAGCAAAAACTATTGGCCGATGCCGCCGACGAATATATTTACATTATGAACCACCAGGGCGAGGTGCGGTTTGATATCATCGCTATTTTGTTTGACAAGGATAAAAATTATATACTAAACCATATCGAAGACGCGTTTTGGCCGTCGGGTACATTATGAAAAAGATGAATAATAAATTAAAGATATTTTTTGCTGCCGGCTTACTTTTGGCTTTAGGCTGTAACAGTTGCAAACAAAAACCGGCTGATAATGGCGCTGATTATACCATGAGCCCGGAAGCCGGCACCACTTACAAAGCCGGTGATGTAGTGAAGGTAAAAGTGGGCCTGCCTGCCGATACCAAACCCGATTCGGTAGTGTACATGATGGAAGAAACCCGTTTAGGTGTTGCTAAAGATTCATCGGCCATCAGCGTGAAAACAGACAGCATCCCCCTGGGTATAAAACTGATAACTGCCAAAGTGTACCAGGGAGGTAAAAGCCAGGATGTAACTACCAATATTTTGCTGCTGGCTGGTAAAGCGCCCGAAGCTTACAGCTATAAAGTAGAGAAGACTTACCCGCATGATACCAGTTCATACACAGAAGGGTTAGAGTATTTGGATGGCATTATGTATGAAAGTACGGGTGATCCTGGTCATTCTACCATTCGTAAAAACAACCTGGAAACAGGCAAGGCAATACAGCTTACCAAATTAGGCGACCAATATTTTGGCGAAGGGCTATCTGTAGTGGGCGATAAAGTAGTGCAACTTACCTATCGCGAAAAAGTTGGTTTTGTGTATGATAAGAGCAATTTAAAGCTGCTAAAAACATTTACCAACAATGTAGGCGTTGAAGGATGGGGTATGTGTTTTGATGGTAAAAAACTTTACATGGATGATAGCACCAACAAGATTTGGTTTTTGGATAAGGATACCTACCGGCAAATTGGCTCTATTGAAGTTTGCGACGATAAAGCCAAGATAGATTCTGTAAACGAGCTGGAATATATTAATGGTAAGCTATATGCCAACGTTTACCAAAAGGATGAGATATTGGTAATTAACCCTAAAACAGGTGCTGTTGAGCAAAAAATTGACATGAAAAACCTGTACCCCGAATCGGAGCGCCCCGCCGGCCGCGATTGGGGAAACAACGTGCTTAACGGTATAGCCTACGATGCCGCCACCAAACGCATTTTTGTAACCGGCAAAAAATGGCCCAAAATGTACGAGGTAAAGTTTATAAAGCAATAGTGTTAAGTCGGAAGTACTAAGTCTAAAGTCTAAAATAAAAAAAAACAGATCGTCATTGCGAGGTACGAAGCAATCCCCGATATGCTAAGTCCCACTTAGTTAGGGATTGCTTCGTACCTCGCAATGACGGTAGTCTAGTACATGGATTTGGCCATATCTCGTTGCGAGTCATAACGTTTTTTTATTTTTAAAAGAGCATTTTTTGTAAGTTATTGGCCCTTAATATACTCAAAAGCTCTCACTCCCTGATACCCGCAATCCTTCCAAACAAACAGCATGCCCGCAAGCGGCTGGTGCTCCAGTTCATTGGCGGTAAGGCCTTTTTGGGCGGTGGTGATGTACAGGTCACTTAGGTTGGGGCCGCCAAAGGTGCAGGATGTTACATTAGCTACGGGTAGGCGTAAGGTAAATAATTTGGTTGCGGTATGCGGGTTCCAGCGGCTTACCTGCCAGCCGTTCCAGTGGGCAATCCACAGCATGCCTTCGGCGTCGATGGTCATGCCATCCGGGTAGCCATCTTTTCCATCGATAGTGATCACCGTTTTTTTGTTGGAGATTGTGCCGCTGTGTACATCAAAATCATAGGCCACCACATTCATGGTCGGTGTATCAATATAGTAAAACGTTTTATGGTCGGGGCTACATGCTATTCCGTTGGATATGGTGGTGCCATGTATTTTGGGTGTGATTTGCAGGTCGGCATCCAACGTATACAATTTCCCGGCGTTCGGCGTTTCGTCAATAGCCATCGACCCGATCCAGAACCTGCCGGCCGGATCGCATTTGCCATCGTTAAAACGGTTTTGGGGCAAATGAGCTTCCGGCTGGGCAAAAAATGCAGGCTCGCCACTTTCACGGTTAATCATAGCCAACCCGTTTTTTAACGCGGCAAGTAATTGTCCATCGTTGCAAACTGTTACCGCGCCAACCATCTGTTTAACATCAATGGTTCTGAAAGCCTTGTTTTCGGGATTGTATTCATGGATATGGCCGCCCATAATATCAACCCAGTATAATAGGTTACTACGCCAATCCCAAACCGGCCCTTCGCCCAAAAAGCTGGCGTGGTTAACTGCTACTTCTACCATTGTGTTATTTTATTTAATGCCATCGGGCAAAGTACTTACAGATGTCCAGCCGCCATCAACAATCAGGCTTTGGCCGGTAATGTGTTTAGCCTCGTCCGATACTAAAAACAGCGCCGTGTTGGCAATGTCGGTAACGTAAGCCGGCCGCCCCATGGGGGTAATGTTCGACCATACACGTTCATAATCCGCTTCTTCCATAGTTCGTTCGGTTAAGGTGGCGCCAGGCGCAACGGTATTTACATTGATGCAGTAGTGCGAAAGTTCGATCACCAGGTTTTTGGCCAGCATCTCTAACGCGGCTTTCGTCATGGCATAGGCGGCAAGGCTTTTGAGCGCCTGGTGCCCTACTACCGATGAGGTAAAAAGTATTGCCCCGCCATTTGCCTGATCTTTCATTTGTTTGGCCGCCGCCTGCGCCAGGAAGAACGAGCCGCCGAGGTTTACGTCCATTACTTTGGAGAATGACTCTTTGGTATAGGCAAAAAAATCGCCATATAAGGTAATGCCGGCATTGGCTATCACAATATCCAGCCGCCCGTATAGCTTTACGGCAGTATCAACCATGCTATTGATGAAAGCTACGTCGCTTGAATCGCCGGGGACGGCTAAACAACTACCCGGATGGTTTTGGTTGATCAGGTCTTCCGCTTTTTTCGCTAAATCGATATCTATATCATTCAATATTACGGTAGTACCTTTTTGGGCCAGCATGCGGCAAATTTCAAACCCTATGCCCTGGCCCGCGCCGGTTATTATGGCTACTTTATTTTTAAAACTCATTATATCAGCTTAATGTGAATCTCTTAAAACCTTACTGCCCGAACCACCCACCAGGAAATCCATATCGGCCCCTAAGTGCGCCTGCTGCACATGGTCAATATACAGTTTTACATAACCACGATTAGTAACCGGTTCGGGCGGCGTGTATTGTCGCTTTCGTTCCGCAAACTCTTCGGTACTGATAGCTACATTTAACGTGCGGTTGGGCACATCAAGCGTTATAAGGTCGCCGGTTTTGATGAGGGCAAAATTGCCGCCTGCGGCTGCCTCGGGTGATATGTGCAATACTACGGTGCCAAAGCCTGTTCCGCTCATACGTCCGTCGGATATGCGCACCATATCTGTAATTCCCTTTTCCAGTAGCTTTTTGGGGATGCCCATATTACCAACCTCGGGCATACCAGGATAGCCTTTAGGGCCGACATTTTTTAATACCAAAACGCTGTTTTCATCAACCTCCAGCTCGGCGGTATCAATACGGGCTTTAAAGTCTTCAATGTTTTCAAACACTAAGGCTTTGCCGGTATGCTGCATTAAATGCGCACTGGCAGCCGATGGCTTGATCACGGCACCCTGCTCGCACAGGTTACCTCCTAAAATAGCCAGGCCGGTAGCCGTATTAAAAGGCGCATCAACCGTAGTTATTACGTTGCTGTTATAGCCCACGGCATTGCTGTAATTATGGGCAATGGTTTTACCGTTTACCGTGATGGCATCCCTATGAAGTATGCCATCCAGTGCCTTTAAAACAACAGGCAGGCCGCCGGCATAAAACAGGTCTTCCATAAAGTATTGCCCGGATGGCTGCAGGTTGGCTATCAGCGGGATGTTTTTTGATAACGGATCAAAATCCTTCAGTTCAAGTGGTACGCCAATGCGGCCGGCAATAGCCAGCAAATGGATCACAAAATTTGTCGATCCGCCTATGGCGGCGTTGGTCATGATGGCGTTTTCAAAAGCCTGGCGGGTAAGTATGTCGGATAATTTCAGATCTTCCTTAACCATCTCGACAATGCGTAAACCCGAGAGCTGCGCCAACACCTTCCGCCTGGAATCGGCAGCAGGAATAGCCGCGTTGCCCGGCAATGAAAGGCCCAATGACTCAACCATACAAGCCATAGACGAGGCTGTGCCCATAACCGCACAATGCCCCTGGCTGCGGCACATCGCCGCTTCTATGGTGAGCAATTCTTCTTCCATGATCTTGCCCGAGCGTACATCATCATGGTAGCGCCAAACATCGCTGGTGCCTATTTGCTTGCCACGGTGGTTACCCGTAAGCATTGGTCCGCCAGATACCACGATAGTAGGGATATTTACACTACAAGCGCCCATTACCAAAGATGGGGTTGTTTTATCGCAGCCGCACAAAAGTACCACGCCATCCAGCGGGTTGGCGCGGATAGATTCTTCTACATCCATACTGGCCAGGTTACGGTACAGCATGGCCGTGGGCTTCATTAAAGTTTCGCCAAGCGACATTACCGGGAACTCGACCGGGAACCCGCCGGCCTCTAAAATACCCCGTTTTACCGAATCGGCAAGCTCGCGAAAATGAGCGTTGCACGGGGTAAGCTCGCTCCAGGTATTGCAGATGCCTATTACCGGTTTACCTTGAAATTCATAGTCGGGGATGCCCTGGTTTTTCATCCAGGCGCGGTAAATAAAGCCATCCTTGCCTTTACGGCCAAACCATGCCCTGCTTCGTAGTTCTTGCTCGTCCATTAGTTGATATTGTTTTGCAGCCCGGGGGCGTTTATAATTGGTGCTGAAACAAATATAATCGCAATATTTAATTATGGATGCGCATTCATTGGTTGTTTTTTCTTTTGTAGAGGCGCATCACATGCGTCTTCCGTGGGATATTCAGGATTTGCATGGCCGATTTGAAGGCCGGATTTGCATGCTGGAGGGTAATTATGCGTCTTTCAGAAAAAAAATCATAAGCTACCCACCAAATCGCCCAACACCTTAATACTCTGCTCCACCACATTGTCAAAGCTTAGCCCAAAACTAATGCGGATAAAATTGGTGAACCGGGCATCGGTGCTAAAAATCTGGCCGGGGGCAATGCTGATGTTTTGTGCAATGGCAAGCTGGTAAAGTTCAAACGCGTTGATGTGTTTATCCAACTCCACCCATAGCGCGTACCCGCCCTGCGGCCTGCTTATTTTAGTGCCCGGCGGAAAATAGGTAGCGATAGCCTGTGTATACCTGAGCGATTGCGTGTACAAAGCCTTGCGCAGGTTACGCATATGCAAATCATACCGGCCGGTTTCAAAAAAATGGGCAATGGCAGCCTGCGTTGGCGTGGCCGCACTGATGGTATGCATCATTTTTAGATTGATGATTTGCTCTTTAAACCGCCCGGGGATACACCAGCCCACCCGGTAGCCTGGCGCTATCGATTTGGAAACAGAGGAGCATAACAATACCCAGCCATCCTTGTCATAGCTTTTGCAGGTACGCGGGCGGCTTTTACCAAAGTATATCTCGCCATAAATATCGTCCTCAATCAGTGGGATTTTTTTGGCGGCTAACAAAGTAACCAGTTGCTGCTTGTTTTCATCGGGCATACAGCTACCTACCGGGTTACTAAAATTGGTAACAAACAGGCATACTTTAATATCAACCTCATTGATGGCCTGCGTTAAATAATCCAGATCGATACCTGAGTCGGGGTTAACCGGAATTTCAAGTACTTTTAAATCAAGGCTGAGCATAATATTAAAAATGCCAAAATAGGTAGGGCTTTCAATAGCGATGGTATCGCCGGGTTTGGTAAGTGCACGCAGGCAAAATATCAGTGCCTCCATGCAGCCCTGGGTGGTAACTACATCATCTTCCGTAATATTACCGCCCCAGTTAAATGCGTTTTTGGCTATCTGTCTGCGCAACGAAACGTTGCCCTGCAGGTTTTCATAATTGATATTGCCAGACGGACTTTTGCGAATAGCCTCCATCATCGATTTATTGAGTTTGGCCATCGGTATCATGCTGATCGGTGGCGATGAGCGCGACAGGCGCAACACGCTATCGCTATCCATGTTTTGGTATACCATGGCTATCATATCGGTAACGCTGGCTTGCGCTATTTTTTGGATGGGCGGCTTTGTGGCCGGCACATGGTTAACTTTTGCAGGCGAAAACTTAACATAATAGCCCGATTTTGGGCGGGCCTCTATCATTCCCATATTCTCCAGCTCCACATAAGCTTTATACGATGTACTGATGCTAATGCCCTGCTCCAGGCTTAATGCCCGTACAGATAGCAGCCTGTCGCCGGTTTTTAACAGCTTTTGTTTGATTTGTTTTTCAATGCGCGATACTATCTGTGCATATAAAAAATCATCGGCCTGGGCTACTAATTGTTTTTCCATATCAAAATCTGTTATGGTCAAAATTAATAAAACTGAATCTGTTTTACTACAGGCAGATACTTTTACTTTGTATTTATAAATGATTTAAAAAAATGGAACTGCAACTCATCGATTATCAGCCCGAATACCAGCCTTACTTCGAAAAGTTTAACAAGGCCTGGCTCGAAGAATTTTTTGTGGTTGAACCGCTTGACAAATGGGTTTTAGAAAACCCCGGCGAAGCCATGCTGAAACAAGGCGGCAAAATATATTTCGCGGCGTCCGGCGATACCATTATAGGCACTGTTGGGCTGCGTTTTATTGAAGATGGCGTTTTTGAACTTACCAAAATGGCTGTTGATAAAGCCTATCACGGCGGCGGGGCTGGCAAATTTTTATGCCAGGCCGGCATAGATAAAGCCAGGGAAATGGGCGTTAAAAAACTTATCCTTTTCTCGAGCCGCGTTTTGAAAAACGCCATTCATATTTACCACAAACTGGGCTTTACCGAGATACCCGTAACACCCGGTACATATGGCCGCGCGGATATTATGATGGAGATAAATTTTCAATAATTGTTTCGGACAAAGGCGCTAACAAAGTAAACAAGTCAATAGAAGCTTAGCGTCTTTGAGCGAAACACTTCAACCCCTACTAAACTAACCATGAACATCACCCCAATAACCGACCAGGAAGTAGCGCAATTACGTGCCGAAACAATTGGCACAACTCAAAAAATACATTTCAACAACGCGGGGTCATCTTTAAACCCCGATGTAGTGGTGGATACCGTAATTAACTACCTGCGCGAAGAAGCAACCCACGGCGGCTACGAAATTGAAGATAAATACAAACGCGAATTAAATAATACCTATGAACTGATAGCCAAACTCATTAACGCCGATGCGGACGAAATTGCCATTGTTGAAAATGCCAGTACAGCCTGGGGCATCGCCTTTAACGGTATCGGTTTTAAACCCGGCGATGAGATCATTACCTGCGAAATGGAATATGTAACCAATATTATTGGTTTTTTAAATGTTCAAAAAACATTGGGTGTAAGCCTCAAAATAATACCCAACGATGCACAGGGCAATTTCCCGCTGGATGTTTTTGAACAGGCCATTTCGCCCAAAACTAAACTCATCGCCATGACGCAGATCCCGTCGACAGCGGGTGGCATGATCCCGGTTGTGGAGATTGGGAAAATAGCCAGCAGGCACAACGTTTTATATTTGGTTGACGCCTGCCAAAGTGCCGGGCAAATTCCGCTGGATGTAAAACAGATTGGCTGCGATATGCTATCCGTAACCGGCCGCAAATACCTGCGGGCACCGCGTGGCACAGGTTTTTTGTTTGTACGCAAAGAGATACAGGACTCGTTGAAGCTATTGTTTATGGATGGCTACAGCGCACCAACCGTTAGCCTGCATGATTTTAAACCACGAGGCGATGCCCGCAGGTTTGAGTTGTACGAGAAGAACCGTGCCCTCACCCTTGGGCTGGGTAAAGCAGTGGACTACGCCTTAAATATCGGCTTGGACAGGATTTGGGAGCGCATACAATACTTAGCCACCCTATTGCGCCGTGAACTGGCCGCGATTGAGGGGATTACCGTTCATGATTTTGGCGCGCAGCAATGCGGTATTATAACATTTTCGGTAAAAGGATTGGAGAATGCATTTGTAAAAAATAAACTGGCCGATAAAAACATCAATGTATCTGTTGGCAAAGCCATATCCACCCTTATTTATATGGATAAACATCATTTGCCAAGCAACGTAAGGGCATCGGTGCATTATTATAACACGGAGGAGGAGATACAGATACTTTGCGCCGAACTAAAAAGCATGCTTGTCAGCTAAAGTCCATATTGTGTTTACCTTACATTAAAGGCTTCTTAACATCAGGTTTAAATAGTTATTTTTGAAACCGATGTTAAGGAGCCTTTTCAGTTTTTGCCGATTTTTTATTTTCTGGATCATACTGGCCATCATAACGCGTGTGGTATTCGAAGTCTATTTTTGCAACAAACTTAGTGGCGCCAGTTTTTCGGAGATAGCCCAAACCTTTCAGTACGGGTTCCTGATGGATGCTTCAGTTGCTGCATATATCAGTTCAATTCCACTGCTTGTATTTTGTGTTAACTGGTTTACCAAAAAGCACATTGGCAGTAAATGGCTCAGGTTTTATGTTTACCTGACTGTGGTTATCATCGCTATTGTAACGGTTGTTAACCTCAACATCTTCCGCGAGTGGGGTACCAAGGTGAATTTCAGGGCGTTTGACGTTTTCTTTAACGCGCCATCCGAGGCATTTGCAGCGTCCAGTTCGTCGCCGTTGTTTTTAACTTTTGTGCTGTTTGTGGTGTTGATAGCCGGGGGTGTTTTTCTGTCGAAATACATTATCGATTTTGATTTCAAAAAACCCAACGCGCCACTGATTCTCAAGCCCGTTATAGTGGTTTTATTGTTGGGCATAAACCTGTTGATCATCCGGGGCGGCCTGCAGGTAGCGCCGATAGCCCAAAGCAATGCCTATTTCTCGGCAAAACCCATCCTTAACCAATCGGCATTAAACACCGAATGGAACCTGATCCAGAACGTGGTAGAAAACCTGGAATCGCCGGGTAATCCTTACGTATTTATGCCTGCCGAAAAGGCTTCGGCGATGGTTGATAGCATGTACGCTGTAAAAAAGGACAGCACTTTACACATCCTGACAATCAACCGGCCCAACGTGGTTATTTTTCAACTGGAAAGTTTTACTGCCGACCTCATTGAATCATTAGGCGGCGAAAAAGGCGACGCACCTAACTTTGAAGATTTTATAAAACAAGGCGTTTTGTTTGATAGTGTATACGCAGCCAGCGACCGTACCGACAAAGGCATCGTAGCCATTATGAGCGCTTTCCCGTCGCAGGCTACGCGCACCATTATCATTGATAACGAAAAGCAGGAACGCCTGCCGGCCCTCTCCGGTGTTTTTGCCGACCTGGGTTACCGAACATCGTACTTTTATGGTGGCGAAAGTGAGTTCATGAACTTTAAAGCCTACCTGCTAAGCCACAAAATAACTGACCTGGTAGATAAAAGAGATTTTGAAGCTAAAGAAATGAACTCCAAATGGGGGGCACACGACGATATTTTGTTCCGGCGGAATATCAGTTACCTGAACAAAGTACAAAAGCCGTTTTTTAGCTATGTTCAAACGCTAAGCAACCACGAACCCTTTGAGCTTCCGGTTCCACCGCATTTCCCCGGCGATGATATGGGCAACAAATTCAGGAGTACTGCCTACTATACTGATGCCAGCCTTAAACAATATTTTAATGCCGCTAAAAAACAAAGTTGGTATAAAAACACGCTGTTTATTTTAGTGGCCGATCATGGGCACCGCTTACCGCTGGATAAATCGGAACCTTACCAACCCCGTAAATACCATATCCCCATACTGTTTTTTGGCGACGCCATTAAACCAGAATACCGCGGTCTGAGGGTGAAAAAGCTGGGCAACCAAACAGATATAGCCGCCACCCTGCTGGCTCAGTTAAACCTGCCACATCAGCAATTCAAATGGTCGAAGGATTTACTGAACCCCTACAGCCGGGATTTCGCATTTTTTGACTGGGATAATGGCATGGGCTTTATGCTACCCAACCAGGCTGTTACTTACGATAACGCAGGCCAAACGGTTAGCTATATTCAGACTAAGAACGCACCAAAAGGTTATACTGACAAAACGTTGGACTATGCCAAAGCTTTTATGCAACAGGTGTTTACGGATTATTTGAAGTAGCTGGGTTCAGCGGCTTCTTACAGATCATAAGGATTAAAAATTTTCAATTCTACAATCCTTTTAAAATCCGAGGTGTTATTGGTGATTAAAGTAAAATCGTTGACCAATGCAGTTGCCGCGATAATAGCATCTGGTGTTTTTATTTTTATTGCTTTTTTTATCGTAATAGTCCGCTCAACCAGATCTTCAGTTAGCGGGATGATATTTGAATACTTTAAAAATTCCAGCATTTTTACCTCTTCTGCCTCATCACTGTTGTAACCAAGCAGTTCAATTTTGGTAATAACGGAAATACGAAGCGCCTCATCAAAAATAATATCCAATGATTTAAGCTGACCTTTTGTAAATCGATTAGCAATATAATCTATCAGGACATTACTATCTACAAGGTATCCCATTCAGCCCTGCTCTGGTTAACATGTTCATGCATTAATTTAGCACTTTTTTCGGATAAAAAACCACGTAGTTGAGAGGGTTTAAGCGTTGGGGGCGCTACCTTCACGTTATGCTCGTCTTCTTTTATTTCAAACGCAATTATCTCTATCATTTTGCCTACGAGTTCATCTGGCAAAGTGAGTGTGAGGTTATTTTGATCTGATTTTAAAATTGTGCGTATCATGTATAGCAAATATATGCATTTTAAATACCATTTTATTCAAAGGTGTTAAGAACAACAATTTCGCCCGCTTTATAACTATCAATACATTTCCATAAACGCCTTCAACGCCCTTGATTGTGGTACATCTCTCCGGGTTATCAGTACGGTGGTCATAGTACCTATTTCCTTGTTCATGGCAAAAGTATTTATCTTCCGGTTGCTGTAATACTGGCTAATCACTTCTTCGGGTAATATACTTACGCCAAGGCCGGCCTCTACAAAATTGATAATGCCTTCGATGGAGTTAACCACGATGCTTTTATAGCGAATGATCCCTTTTGAACCAAGCCACGATTCCAACCTCGACCTAAAAATACAGCCCTGGTCAAATACGACAATTTTTAAGGGACTAACGACAATGGCGTCGTCAATATTTTTGATGCCGGCCGGTGCTAAAATAACCAGTTGCTCGTCTTTAATCATCACCTCCTCCAACTCGGGTATGTTAACCGGCGCAGGCACAAAAGCCGCATCCAGCTTATAATTCATAACATCGCTGATAAGGCTGCCCGCCATGGCCGATCTGAACTCCAGCTCAACCTCGGGATAAGTATCTGCAAAATAGTTTATGATGCCAGGGGCTTTGAGTGCCATGGTGGTTTCAATACAACCTATTTTGATGTGTCCTTTAACCTGGTCGGCATTTTGGATGTCTTTTTTTGCTTCCTCAATCAAGTGGCCTACCTGTTTGCTGTACTGCATCAAAGTTTGCCCGGCGGCCGTCAATTCAACCTTGCGCGATGTTCGGGTAAAAAGCTCGGTGCCAAATTCTTCCTCCAAACTTTTAATGCGTGCCGTTACGTTTGATTGCACCGTAAACATGAATTCGGCAGCTTTGGTAAAACTGCCATTGGCCGCCACGGCTTCAAATATTTTAAGATCGTTGGTATTCATAAATCACAAAATATGATAATATAAATCATTATAAATCGTTTTTAACAATCAAATGTAAGGGTTAGTTTTGAATAAGCGAAACAGCAAATGAAAAACATAACAAAAACAACACTCTCGTTATTAACAGCGGTCAGCCTGGCAGGTAGCCAGTCGCACGCTTTCGCTGTTAAACATTCACAACCAAATAAAAACACCATGGAAACCACTCAAGTTCATTACCGCAACATTAAAGCTAACGGGCTGAACATATTTTACCGCGAAGCCGGATCAAAAGATGCCCCTGTAATTTTATTGCTGCACGGCTACCCAACATCATCGCATATGTTCAGGAACCTAATACCCATACTTAGCGAAAAATACCACGTGATAGCTCCCGATTTACCTGGTTTTGGCTATTCAGACGCGCCCGATCATACCCGGTTTACCTACACATTTGATAACCTGGCTAACACCATGCAGGCTTTTATAGACGAACTTAGCCTTAAACATTTTGCACTATACATATTTGATTATGGTGCGCCAACCGGGTTAAGGCTGGCAATGGCCAATCCCGAAAAAATCACCGGCATCATATCACAAAACGGAAACGCCTATGTTGAGGGCCTGGGCGACGCATGGAACCCTATCCAGCGGTACTGGAAAGACGATTCAAAAGCAAACAGGGATGCTTTGCGGGATTTTGTGAACCTAAAAATAACCTGGTTCCAGTACCACGAAGGTGTAGCCGATTCATCATTGATAGCCCCCGAAAGCTACACTTTAGACCAACATTTTTTAGATCGTCCCGGAAACGTGGAGATTCAATTGGATTTAATGAAAGATTATAAAACCAATGTGGAACTGTATGCAAAATTTCAAGCTTATTTTAGGCAATATGAACCTAAATTCCTGGCTGTTTGGGGCAACAAAGATCCCTTCTTTTTACCAGCCGGTGCCGAAGCTTACAAACGCGATAACCCTAACGCTACCGTTAAATTTTATAATACCGGGCACTTCGCTTTAGAAACCCATGTTAACGAAATTGGCGGCGATATTTTAAATTTTATGGCGGGGCTTTAAGCTAAAAAAGCACAGGCGCACCAACAGAAAAGCACAGGGCATATCGCTCTGTGCTTTTCCATTTGTCATGCTTGCCCGAGCTAAAAACCTGTAGTTGCTGATGCAGTTTCGCCGTTATTCCGTGCCGGAGGATCAGTACCCAGTAAATGTTTTACAAAAAAATCGCGCTTCTTTTGTCGCCCGTAAACACCGCCATCGCCGTGGCCCATGCCCGGCACGGTAAGCAAATCGAAAAATTTATTATTTTTTATCAGCGCGTCGGCAAAACGATAGGTGGACTCGGGTGGTACATTGGTATCGGCCTCGCCCACTATCAGCATTAAATTGCCCTGTAGTTTTGCAGCGTTGGTGATGTTTGATTGTTCGGCATAATGCGGGCCTACGGGGTAGCCCATCCATTGCTCGTTCCACCACTGCTTATCTATGCGGTTATCGTGGCAGCCGCAAGCAGAAACCGCGGCTTTATAAAACTCGGGGTGAAACAATACCGCCCCTGCCGAATTTTGCCCGCCTGCTGATGTGCCATAAACACCCACCCTGCTAATATCAGCCTGCGGGTATTTGGCCGCCAGCGCTTTCATCCATAAAATACGGTCGGCAAAACCTGCATCGGCAAGGTTATGCCAGCATACATCATGAAAAGCTTTGGAGCGGTTGGCGGTACCCATGCCATCAATTTGTACCACAATAAAGCCAAGCTGGGCTATACTTTGCATTTCGTTAACGGCTGCAAAGTTTTTAGGCACAAATGAATCCTGCGGCCCGGCGTAAATATTTTCAATTACGGGATAGCTTTTAGCAGTGTCCATATTGGCAGGGCGATAAACTACGCCCCAAATATCGGTTATCCCATCGCGCCCCTTAGCTACAAATACTTCGGGCAATTTTATGCCGGTATTTAATAAGGGCGCTATATCAGAATTTTCCAGTTCCATAACAGTTTTCAGCGTAGCTGTATTTTTGAGCACCATACGCGGCGCAACATTTACCTCCGAGTAAGTATCTGTATAATATTTCCTGTCGGGAGAGAAAGTAAGCCGGTGATTCCCTTTTTCGGGTGTAAGCTCAACCATATTTTTACCATCCAGGCCCATACGGTAATAATGGATAAAGTAGGGGTCTTCGGCCGTGTTTTTGCCGCTGGCGGTAAACCATAGCTGCCTTTTATTTACGTCAACGCTATCAATATCCCGTACCACCCAATTGCCTTTGGTAATTAGCTTTTCTTTGCCGGTAAGCTCATCAACCAGGTAAATATGTCGCCAGCCATCTTTTTCGGTTATCCATACTACCTCATGCGTTTTGGGCAAATAATATGTATACAGCCTTTGCTCGTAAATAAAAGTATTCGTTTTCTCCTCGATGATATTGCGGGTTTTGCCTGTTTGTACATCCACCTCAATAACCCGGAACCGCTGATGCCCCCTGTCAACCTTTTCATAAGTGTAAAAGCGGCTGTTACCATTGCGCCAGTGCAGTATGGGCGCTCCAAAAAAATCAATCTTTTCGGCATCAACGGGTAGCTTGCTTTTATCGGTTATGTTAAAAATAAAAGGCTGGTACGATGTAAATTCATCGCCCGGCTGGTCGTACTCATGCGATTCGAGCTGCCCCCTTGTGGTGCCGGGTACCGAACTTAATACATAGTATACCTTCTTTGTTTTTTTAGGATCGGTAAGGTAAGCCACCAAATGCTTACTATCCGGCGACCATGAGATTTCGGCATACGGCTTATCATTTGTACCATCAGTTGTAAACTGTATTTCGGCAGAGCCCTTTAATGTCCTGGCATACAAATTCCCGTTCCTGATAAAAGCCGTCCATTGTTTATCGGGCGAAACCGAATCGGTAACATTAGCCTCCCAGCGATAGGTGCGTTTTTGCAGCGGGGCGGTCGGGTCGTAATCCTTAAAAACGGTATCGGTAGTTTTTTCGCAATGGTAGTTACTTAAATCGCATTTGAGCCAGTTTTTGCCGGTTTTAAAAGTAACCTGCTTTTCATCGGTGCCATAAAACATGGTCGCGATGCGTAGTTTATTTCCCGGTACAGGTTTACCTAACGCGGCAGCCACAGCATTGGCCATTTGTTTGGTATCAAAGGCCTTGTGTTTGGTTTGCTTGTCAGCATTAACAAAGTAATATTCGGTACCATCGGCTCCTGCGCGCTTGTCATACCAAAATTGCTTGCCGGTAGCCTGCCAGTTGGGCCTGATGTTGGTTACAACCGGGATCTTTTTCCAGGCAGAATCCAACCTGTCGGCGTTGGCATAGGCCTGCAGCATTTGTTGATGGGTTGGCAAATATGGTGTAACCGCCGTTTTTTGGGCATAGCTAAAGTTAGCTGAAAAAACCAGCAACAAACAAAAACGAGTGTATCGCATTTGGAGACAGATGAAATTGATGAATATTTTTAATGCCGCCCGGCATTAAAACCGGGCGGCATTTTGTTATTTATTAAAATCGTAAAACTTCCAGCTGGTGGTAAAATCCCTGGTTAATGGCTGGTTAATAAATGTGGCCCGCATCATTTCAATAGGGATAAGGTTCTGTTTCATAAATGTATCATGAAATTGCTTGTAGCTCATTTTACCACTATCAACCATCTCTTTTTTAAGCTCCATAATTTGCAGGCCGCCCAGCAGGTAGGCTACCTGGTAAAGCGGACTGTAGCCCCCTTCAAAAGAACGCCTTACTTCGCCTGCCGCATTGGCCTTTTCGTGCCCTACACGGTCAATCAAAAAGTCGATACATTGCTGTGGTGTCCATTTACCCAGGTGATAGTTGAGCGAGAAGATGATCCTTGCGCAACGGTGCATACGCCAAAATAGCATCCCTACCCTTTCTTCGGGAGTTTTGGCAAAGCCCTTATCATACAGTAATAATTCCCAGTATAACGACCAGCCTTCTACCCCAAATGGGGTCACAAAATCCTGCCTGTAGGCTTTGTACCTGCTGTTCATAAAATATTGCAGGTTATGGCCGGGTATTAATTCATGCTGTACTGTTCCCCTCGAAAAATAAGGGTTATTGCCGCGCATGCTCATCAGTTTATCCTGCGCTTCCATACTATTGGTTGGGTACGATATCATGATCTCTTTACCACCCAAAAAGAACGGGTTAACCAATTGTCGTTCGGGCGACATCATTGTCATGCCCCAGGTTTCTTCGGCCAATGCCGGTATCGTGATCAGGTCACGCTCCTTAATAAAGCTGATAGCATCGTTATATAATTTCACAATCAGTTCTGGCTGATGACCTACCGGAACATAGCTGTTTTTTACCTTCTCCAATGCTTTTTTCCAATCGCTGCCGAACCCCATTTCCTGCGATGCCTTTAACATTTCTTTATCGCACCAGGCAAATTCTTTATTGGCCAGTTGGATCAGTTCTTCAGGAGTATAGGGTATCATCTCGGCCTGTAACTGGCTTATCAGGGCATCGCGGCCAATGGGCACGCCTTTTATGCCGCTGCTATCGGGCTTTTGGCTTGTTATCACTTTGCCTTTGCTTAAAGCTATATCGCTGTACTTGCCAAGGGCAGCATCAAGGGCTTTATAGGGCGCGGGCACCCACCATGTAAAGGCAGGATCGTATGTATTGTAAAAGCTATAAAAGTCTCTTAGGCGCCCCTTAAGGCCTGCCAGCGCTTCTTTAGTAATGCGAGCCAATGGCATATCCAGGCTGGGAAGTTTATGATATGCCGCGGTATCGGCTTTTAATTGTTTCAGTATGGCGGTTAATTCGGTCGCCACTTTTTCGCCGTCCATAAAATCGCCGTGGCGGCGTTTCTTTTCCAGGGCGTAAATACCATCGGCACATGAAAGGTATTTGGCAACCTGGTTGTACTGTTCCTCTTCCTTTTTCAGATCGCCCAGGTCAAAGTTGATGCGTTTCTTTAGTAAAATATAATCTACTTTACCATAAATGCTCATCGATTCAAAATCGGCTTGTTGTAGTTGCTTCAGATAATCATTATCAATCTCAACCAGCCTTTTGCGTTGCCCGGGCGAATTAAGCACACTCATTTTATACTCATCCTCGTTATGCTCGTTGACATAATAAGGCGAGTAAAAATCTTTAATGGCATTAATATCCTGCCCGTAACGAATGATGGTGCCCGCCATTTCGCTGGTTTGCTCATAAAGGGCGTTGTTAGCGGTAGCCGTTTGCGCCTTGCCCGCCAATGAGCAGGTTGTTAAACAAATTGCAGCAAAAAAGGTGGTGGTTGTTTTTGTGATGGTAAACACAGTTTGTTTTTTTTAGATGGTAAGTTAGCTGTTTTATTTAAAAGCTTAAAGCAAAAAGTGCAAGTCTTAAAGCTTTAAGACTGTCGAATTAATTGACCCTGCCTGGGGTATGTTAACTTGCCGCCCTGCTCAGGCTTACCAGGTTATTGTTATACGAATCAAGGTAGCCGCGGGGTGAGTTGCCTATTACAAATTTAAATACCCGGTTAAAATTGGTGATACTTTTAAAACCACATTTGTAAGCTACAGTATTAATACTCTCAAACTTGTGGGCTATTAGTTTTTTGCAGGCCTCGTTTACCCGTATCTCGTTTAAAAACGATATAAAGGTATGCCCGGTATGCTTTTTGAAATACCGGCAAAACGATTCGGGCGTCATAAAGGCTACTTTGGCAACATCCTCCAGTGTTATTTGCTCGCTGTAATGCTGCATAATAAAATTGTAAATATTGCCTATCCTGATCCCCTCATTCTCGGTAATGCCCGGCAGGTTGCCATAGGTTGATAAAGGATCGAGCTTTACTTTCATATTCACCAACGCTTTAAGCAGGTTAAAAAACTGAACAAGCTGATCTGTGCCACCGGCATTTCGTAAAGCTATCATGGTTTGCGATATCTTGTCAGAAGCACTATGGGGTAATTTAAAACCCTGTTGGTGCTGCTGCAAAAACATCTTGCTCGATTTTAGCTCGGGTAAATCAAACAGGGGGGCCAGGGTGCCTTCAGGATTAAAGAAAATAGATATGGCCTCAATCTGTTTATCGCCGCCGCTTACAAAATATTCGGGGTTGCTTTTAAACACATGCGGTAAATTGGCGCCCAGTAAAAAAATATCGCCCGATGAATAATCGTGCATGTTGTTGCCGGCAATCAGGGTTCCTTCTCCTTTCTGGATCCAGGTAATCTGTATTTCTTTATGGCGGTGCAAATAAGGATAATGGTATGGAAGAGAAACTTTTTCTGCTATCACACTCTTATCATGGGGTACAGGGATAGTAAATTGTAAAACTTTCATATGAACGATTGTTAATGTTCCCTGAATTTACAATTACTTAACTCTAAAAAACAACAATTGACCCTAAACGGATAAAATGCTGCTATCATCTGTTAATTTCATGCAGATGAAGCTGTTAAAACCGTAACCAATAATGCCTTTTTTAACCATTTCAGCAACAATATTAAATGTTATTTATACAATAATAAAATACTCATTATAACTATCAATCATGCGTTTGCGCCATTATTGAGTAAATTAATTGTATCGCGAACAATTAAAACAAATTTGACAGAAACGGCAGTTTTTGGGAAGAAATTGAATGGGCCGGATACTTTGAGAACCAAAATAGCCAGGCACAAAAACACCCGCATCCTGTTAAGGAATACGGGTGTAATAGTTATGCTATTAACAAGGGGGTGGGCAAATTATTTAACATCCCACCAAAGCCTGTCTGTAAGCTTAGCTGTTTGCTGCGGCTGTGGGTTTGATGTAATTTCGGCCTGCGGATATAATACCCTGCGTGGTATAGCCGATAGCGCGTTTGGTACTGCCGGCAAAACAGGATAACCGGTGCGCCTGTAGTCGGTAAAATTCTCCAGCGAGAGGAAGTTGGCTATACCTTTTTCCTCGATGATCAACTGCTCGGCATTGCCGCTGGTTAACACTCTTGAGGCCAGGTAAGTATTGGCGTTAGCCGTACTTACGCCAAGTTTTGTCATGTGCGATAAAACCGCGCTTTGGTAAACCGGTGCAGCGCTTGCATAGCCCGATGTTATCAATGTAGCCTCGGCCTTTAAAAACAATGCTTCAGAATAATTTACAATATAGTTGGTGGCACCTGTTGCACCATAAAAATCACCGGGGCGCGAGTAATCTTCCAGCTGGCCAATGGTATTTAAACCTTGTCCCAGTCCGGTATACAGGCCTGTTGCCGTAGCAGGAGCTACCATAACACTCAGGCGCGGGTCGCTACGGGTTGCAAAACCATTAACAAAGGTACTGCCCAACACAACCGTACTGGCCGATATGAAGTTTTGCTGCCATGGGTTTTCGCCGCCGGCCGCGCCGGTATAAGCCATTTTTAAATCATCGTCATTTGATTGCATGCCGTTTGTTAAAGCGGTAAGCGCCAGCTGGGCCTGTGCGGCAGCCGTGTAACCGGGTGCTTTGGTTAAATGCATGTAATAACGGGCTTTTAAGGTGTAAGCCAATTTTTTCCATTTGCTCATATCGCCGGCATAAAAAAAGTCGTCGCCAGATGGGCTTACAGTACCATTTTTGGCAATATCGGCAATACCGGCATCCAGTAAATTTTGTATCTGGGTATAAATGTCTTTTTGGGCATCATACACCGGTGTAAAGTTAGTGCTTCCTTTAAACGCCTGCGAATAAGGAACATCTCCCCAAAGGTCGGTTCCCGTACCCAGGCAGTATGCGGTTAATATTTTGGCTATACCTGCATAATTTGATTTACCATCGGCTGTAGCTTTTTTATTTAGTGTTGCCAGGTTATTTAGGCAGGTTACGTAAAGGTTGGTCCAATCGCCATCCATATCCGAGTTATACATCAGGTAAGTGCCCGCGTTTGGCGCTACCTGGTTAAGGGCCGCCACCTGCATATACTCCTGCACAATTACGGCCACGTTGCCCGCATACAGGCTTGACGATATATCCAGTTCAACAGGTGCCAGGATCTGGGCTTCGGCTACATCAATAGGTTGATTAGGGTTTTGATTTACGTCGATATATTTTTTACACCCCGAAGCACTTATCAGGATACATGACATTAAAATCATTGATATTTTTTTCATGATACTTTTTTGTTTGATAAATGGATTAAAGTGAGAATTTTAAGCTAAAGTCGATAGAGCGGGAAGTTGGGGTAGAGAAGGAGTAAATACCCTGCGATCCGTTTGATGCACCAAATGAACTTACTTCCGGGTCGCCGCCGGTAAAGTGCGGCGAGTAAATCCACAGGTTACGACCGGTTACACTAAGATTAAGCGATTTGAAAGGCGTGCTTTTTAACCACACTGGTTTTACGGTATAGCCCACGCTCACATTTCTCAATTTAATATAGGTACCATCCTGTATTACCGATTCGGTGATACCATTTATACGCTGGTAATAAGCCTGCCCATTAACAGATATGGTATTCGGCTGACCTGTTGCTGCACTTATACCGTCAACCACCCTTGGGCCGCGGTTCTCGGTAACTTTTGGTGTTCCGTAAAAGTATCCGTAGCCATCAACATTGTTCTGGATGTCGCCGCCTTTTTTAACATCAAAAAAGAAGCTTAGGTTAAATTGCTTGTAGCGCAGGTTATTGCTAAAGCCGCCTGTCCAATCGGGGTTGGTATTGCCAATTATACCTTGTGTATCATCAGCATAAGGTAAGCCGCTGGCATCTATCAGCAATTTGCCCTGGGCGTTGCGGGCGTAACGTGTTCCATAAATAATACCATAAGGCTGGCCTACAATAAGCGATGTAAAACCATTGCCTAGTTGCTGCAAATCGCCGTACAGGTTAAGCACTTTGTTGCGGGTGCGGGTAAAGTTAAGGGTCATGGTCCAGTTAAAATTTTTAGTTTTAATTGGTACTACATTTAGCAATAACTCAATGCCCTTGTTTTGCATTACGCCCGTATTAACTGTTGTACCGCTATAACCAGTTGATGGCGCAATACTTACACCCGGGATAATACCATCGGTAGTTTTCTTGGCAAAGTAAGATGCCTCCAGGCTTATCCTGTTGTTAAAAAAGCCCGTTTCAAATCCTGCTTCAAACTCGTTTATCCTTTCGTTTTTCAGGAAAGGGTTACCCAAAGTTGAACTTAGTAAGAATCCAGACTGGCCCTGGTAAGGGAAAGTAATGTTGCGGATAGTTTGGCTATAGTAAGGTGTGGTAAGCGAATAAGCACCTACGTTACTGCCACCCACGGTAGCGTATGATACCCTGAACTTACCCAGGTTCATGATCTCTTGAAAGTCTTTAGAAAAGAACTCAGAAAATATAAAGCTGGTGGCTGCCGATCCGTAAGGGTAAAAATTATTGGATGTTGATAATACCGAGCTGCCATCGTACCTGCCGGTTAATGATAATATCAGGAATTTTTTGTAATCGATGTTCGTTTGCAGGTAAAAACCAATCCTGCGTACCAGGTAATGATTTTCTGAGTAACTAACTGTTGATGCCGAACTGATGTTATTTAAATCGGCTACAGAAAGGCCTACACCATTGGCATAAGAATCTTCGGTATACTGCGAGAAGATGTTGTTACCTAGGATGCCATCGATATTAAAATCGCCAAATTGGTGGTTAGCGGTCACAATCAGGTCGTTATTAATCTGCCTGAAATTGGCATTATTAACCACGATACGCCCATTAGGGTTTGATACCGATTGGGCCGATTCATGATAGTTATCCTGCTCGGTATACACATCGGCGCCAAAACGCTCGGTTATAGTCAGCCATTTAAGCGGTTTGTAATCTGCCGTGAAGGTTGGCATAAAGCGGTTTACGGCCGATTTGTTAGATATATTGTTAAGCACCCAGTAAGGATTATTCCTGGAGTAACGGTACAAACGCTGGGTGCCGTCGGCATTTTCGTAAGGCTGCAGGTTGTATGATATAGGCGCGGTAAAAATTGTCCATACCGGGCTTTCCAACGCATAACCTTCGGGTAACCTGTCATTTTTTGAGTTGGTATAATTTAACTGGAAAGTAGTGGTCAGGTTTGGCAGTATTTGCGCACCGTATTTGGCAAATATGCTGTTACGCAAAAACGACGTTGTTGGCACTGTACCCTGTTGGTTAAAGTTTGAATAGGAGATGTAATAATTGGAGGCCTCGCCGCCGCCATTAATGCTCACTACGTTGTTATAAGTATGGCCGGTTTTAAAAAACAGGTCCGATTGATTGTATTTTTTTGCAGCCTGACCGTTTATTTTCAGGGTATCCATCAGTGGGCCCCATGAGGTGCTGGTTTTTAGCGTTGTACCATCATAAAACTGCCCGTTTGTTCCCTGGGCATATTTACTCTGGATTTGGGGCAGTAAAGGATTTTCTGACGAAAAATCTGACGAGAAATTGATAGTGGCCTTTTGACCTGCCTTGCCGTTTTTGGTAGTAATGATGATAACACCATTGGCACCTAACGAACCATATAACGCAGTTGCCGCGGCACCTTTTAACACGTTGATGCTTTCCACAATATTAGGGTCCAAATCGGCAATCCTGCTTGTACCAGGGCCGGAGTTAAGGTTGCCTGTTTCGCTGTTATCAACCGGGATACCGTCAATAACCATCAGCGCGTTATTATCGCCATAAAATGACGATGCGCCACGTATAACAATACGTGTTGAGCTGCCGGGGTTGCCGGATGAACTGGTGATTTGCACGCCGGAAACTTTGCCCGCAATGTCATTAACAATGTTAGGGTCTTTTCCCTGAACCAGCTCGGCGCCTTTTACTTCCTGGCTGCTGTAGGTTAATACCCTTTTATCGCGCTTTATGCCAAGTGCGGTAACAACCACTTCGCTAAGCGATTTGTTATCCTCGGGCAACACAACATTAATCTCGGTTTCGCCGGTAAGCTTAACTTCTTTTGGAATGTACCCAATGGCCGAAAAGATAAGCGTGCCGGTACCCGGGTAGCTAATGCTATAGGCACCATTTACATTGGTACTTACACCTTTATTGGTGCCTTTTAACCTGACAGTGACACCTGGGAGGGGTAAGCCTTTATCGTCAGATACTTTTCCTTTTACGGTAACTGTTTGCGCATTAGCGTTAATGCAAAATACAAACAGTGTTACTAAAGGTAAAATGAACTTTTTTAGTAATTGTTTCAACTTCATAAATTAAAGTTTTGGGGTTAAAATCTATTTATCTACAACCTGATTTTCAGATATGTAAATCTATTTGCCCCCAACACTGCATTTTTTACAAAATTTTGCCAAAGCTGCCCATATATTAACTTTCTTATTACAATGGCATTAATAAATTGTAATTATTACATAAAGCCCGCCAATTAAGGCTATTTTACTATTAACATTAATAAAACCCCAAAAATGTCAACGCCACATAAAAAGGGCTAATATCCGGCTAAAACCTGCCAATTATTATCCATAAACATTCATTTCATCCCGGTAATTTTATAAATTGAATTTATAGTATTAACCTTATGCTAATGTTTGTAAACAAGTATTTTAAAATAAGCTGCTGCGCTGTTGTCTGTTTTATTGCTGCCGAAAAAACGCAGGCACAATCTTATTTACCCGAGTGGAACGATACACGCTTTAAAGTAAAACCCATTGTCCCGGTTAAAGCCTATAGCTTCGACTTAAAGGATGTACAGCTTTTAGAGAGTCCTTTTAAAAAGGCCATGCAAGTTGATGCCGCTTATTTATTAACTATTGAGCCCGATCGTTTACTTTCAGGCTTCCGCTCGCACTCGGGCTTACAGCCTAAAGGGAAAATATACGATGGCTGGGAAAACTCGGGCCTGGCCGGGCATACTTTGGGGCACTACCTATCGGCCATTGCCATGCACTACGCATCAACCCGCGACCCGGAGTTTTTAAAACGGTCAAATTATATAGTTAGCCAGTTGAACGAATGCCAGGTGGCGCGTAAAACCGGTTATGTTGGCGCTATACCTAAAGAAGATACCATTTGGGCCGAAGTAGCTAAAGGCGATATCCGCTCGCGTGGGTTTGATTTAAATGGCGGCTGGTCGCCGTGGTATACGGTACATAAGGTTATGGCCGGGCTTTTGGATGCCTATTTATATACCAACAATACACAGGCGCTTAAAATATGCCAGGGCATGGCCAACTGGACAGGCGAAACCATCAAAAACCTTGACGACGACAAGCTGCAGAAAATGCTGCTTTGCGAGTATGGCGGCATGGCCGAAACCCTGGCTAACTTATACGCCATAACCGGCGACAAAAAATACCTCGATCTATCGTACAAGTTTTATGACAAGCGCATATTAGATCCGCTTGCCGAAAAAAACGACATATTGCCCGGCAAACACTCCAACACCCAGATACCTAAAATAATAGCCAGCGCCCGCAGGTATGAGCTTACCGGCGATGTAAAGGATAAAGCCATAGCCGATTTCTTTTGGGAAACCGTTACCGGCTTTCACTCTTACGCAACCGGCGGCAACAGTAACTACGAATACCTTACCGAGCCGGGTAAACTAAATGACAAGCTTACCGAAAACACTACCGAAACCTGCAACACCTATAATATGCTAAAGCTTACCCGCCATTTATTTGCGGTTGAGCCTTCGGCAAGATTGATGGATTATTACGAAAAGGGTTTGTACAACCACATCCTGGCATCGCAAAACCACGAAACAGGCGGGGTATGTTATTTTGTGCCGCTGCGCATGGGCGGTAAAAAAAGCTACAGTACCCCCTTTGATGATTTTACCTGCTGCGTAGGCTCGGGCATGGAAAACCATGTAAAGTATAACGAAAGCATTTACTTTAGGGGAGCCGATGGCAGTGTTTATATCAACCTGTTCATACCATCGGTATTAAGCTGGAAACAGAAAGGTCTGAGCATTAAACAGGAAGGCAATTTGCCTTCGGCCGATCAAATGGCCTATACCATCACCCTTGCAAAACCAACTACATTTGCTATCCGCATCCGCAAGCCCAAATGGGCACATAATCCCACTATCAGCATCAACGGAAAAACACAACAGTTTGCCGCCGACGCGGAAGGTTATTTTGTATTGAACCGTAAATGGGTTAACAACGATAAAATAACATTTACCACTCCCGAGAATTTATATACCGAGGCCATGCCCGATAATGCCAACAGGCGCGCCATATTTTATGGCCCGGTATTATTAGCCGGTGTTTTAGGTAACACCGAACCCAACCCATTAAAGGGAGTACCCGTTTTTGTAACCAGCGAAACCGACCCCAACAAATGGCTACAAATGGTTGATAAAACGCAGTTAAGCTTCCGTACTGACAACGTTTCAAAACCCGACGAAGTAAAGCTGATCCCGTTTAACCAAACGAAGGATGAATATTACTCGGTTTATTGGGATGTATTTACACCGGATGCCTGGGTAGTGCAGCAAAAAGCTTATGATGAGCAAAAGAAAAAACAACAGGAGTTGGAAGCCCACACTACCGATGTTTTACGCATAGGCGAAATGCAGCCCGAGCGCGATCATAATTTTGCCGGCGAAAACACTACCACCGGCGAGGACCATCAAAAGAAATGGCGGTCGACAGAGAACGGCGGCTACTTTACCTTTGATATGAAGGTTGATGCAAGTTCCCAAAACACACTCATTAACACCTATTGGGGCATGGATAACCGCGGCCGCACATTTGACATTATGATAGATGGCACAAAAGTGGCAACCGAGGATTTAAACAAGTACAAAGAGAGCCGTTTTTACGATATCAGCTACCTGATCCCCATCGAGTTAACCAAGGGCAAGCAAAAAGTAAGCGTTAAATTATTACCTAAAAAAGATAACAGTGCCGGCCCGGTATATGGCAGCCGCATGGTAAAAAACTAAAATATGATGACCCGTAAAATTAAAATAGCCGGCCTGCTTTCGGCATCGGTATTAGGTTTAAGCAGCAACTTATTTGCCCAGCAAAAAGATTATCCTATTCAACCTGTAGCATTTACCAGTGTGCACGTAAACGATAAATTCTGGGAGCCTAAAATGACGGTAAATGCCAATGTAACTATCCCCTACGTACTTGCGCAGTGCAAAAAGAATGGCCGAATGGACAACTTTTTACGCGCCGCCAAACAACTGGATGGCGATAAACTAAGCGAATTCCCTTTTGATGATACCGATGTGTATAAAGCCATCGAAGGAGCATCATATTCCATGCAAAATAAAAAGAACCCTGCGCTGGATAGGTACATCGATACCCTCATTGGCATTATTGGGGCCGCACAGGAGCCTGATGGTTACCTATATACCTTCCGCACCGTAAACGCCAAAAAACCACACGAGTGGATAGGCGACAAACGCTGGGTGAACGAAGAGGTGCTGAGCCACGAACTGTATGATTGCGGGCACCTGTACGAAGCCGCCGTTGCCCATTACCAGGCCACCGGCAAACGTACTTTGCTTAATATCGCGATAAAAAACGCCGATTTGCTGGTAAAAACCTTTGGACCCGGTAAAATTGAAGAGTACCCCGGCCACCAGATTGTGGAAATAGGCCTATCCAAGATGTACCGCGTTACCGGTAAAAAAGAATACCTTGACCTGGCCAAATTCTTTTTGGATGTACGCGGCCCCAAAGGCGATTCATACAATCAGGCCAATAAAAAAGTGGTTGACCAGCACGAGGCCGAAGGCCACGCTGTACGAGCGGCCTACATGTATACCGGCATGGCCGATATTGCAGCCTTAACCGGCGATACCAAATACCTGAGCGCCATTGATGATATCTGGGGCGATGTGGTTAACAAAAAATTGTACATAACCGGCGGTATTGGCGCAACCGGCAACGGCGAAGCTTTTGGCGATGCTTACCAGTTGCCCAACATGTCGGCCTATGCCGAAACCTGTGCGGCCATTGGCAATGTTTACTGGAACAACCGCATGTTTTTACTGCACGGCGATGCTAAATATATTGATGTGCTGGAGCGTACGCTGTACAACGGCCTGCTTTCGGGCGTTTCGCTTAGTGGCGACCGCTTTTTTTACCCCAACCCGCTGGCATCCATGAACCAGCACCAGCGCAGCGCCTGGATAAGCTGCGCCTGCTGCATCAGTAACATGACACGCTTTTTGCCATCGTTACCGGGCTATGTATATGCCAAAAACAAAAACGACCTGTATGTTAACCTGTTCATGAGCAACACAAGCAATATTAAACTAACATCGGGCAATGTAAACATTGTGCAAACAACTGATTACCCCTGGAAAGGCAAAGTTGATATTACCGTTAACCCGGTAAAAACAATAGCATTTACCCTAAGGATACGCATCCCCGGATGGGCTAAACAGCAGCCTGTTCCCGGCGATTTATATTCGTTTATGAATAAAGTACAGCTGCCTGTCGTGTTATCTCTCAATGGCAAAGCAACCTCCTTTGTAACCGAAAAAGGTTACGCCGTACTAAAACGCAGCTGGAAAAAAGGCGATAAGGTAAGCCTTAACCTGCCTATGGAAACCGAAAAGGTGTTAGCCAACCAAAAAGTAAAAGATGACCGGGACCGTTTTGCCTTCGAGCGCGGCCCTATTGTTTATTGCCTGGAAGGTCCGGATAACCGCGATAGCCTGGTACAAAACATCATGATAGATAAAAACGCCATAGCAAACGCCAATTACCAGGCCGACCTGTTAAACGGTGTAGATGTAATTAACGCCGATGGCAAAAGCACCAAGAGACAGCTCAACAGTAATAAGCTTACCGAAACCAGCCAGCAGGTAAAAGCCATTCCCTACTATGCCTGGGCTAACCGCGGGCCAAGCGAAATGACGGTTTGGATCCCTTACGAGGCATCAGCATCCAGACCGCAACCGGCACCTACCATTGCAAGTACCAGTAAAGTAAGTGCATCATTAAAAAATAAAAAGATGTTTGCATCTATCAAAGACCAGTATGAACCGGCCAGCTCCAACGATAACAGCTTCCCCTTCATGCACTGGTGGCCTGCCAAGGATACCACTGAATTTGTACAGTACGATTTTGACGCGGCGCATACCGTAAGCGAATCAAAAGTGTATTGGTTTGATGATGGACCATGGGGCGGTTGCCGTATCCCGGCATCGTACAAAATATTGTATAAAAAAGATGGGCAATGGGTGCCGGTTAAAAACACAACGCCTTATACCATCAGCAAAGATAACTTCAACGCGATAAGCTTCGAGCCGGTAAATACTACCGCTTTGCGGATGGAAATCCAGCTTCCTGTTGATAACTCGGCCGGTATTCATGAATGGGCCGTAAAATAAAGCTGCATAATATTTTAGACATTTTTTTAACCGGTAGGAAATTTTTGTACTTAAAACAGAACGGAGCGATTGTAAATAGTTGCAATGTTCTGTTTTTGTTGCACACTTTATTTACAATTTAATCAAAAATTAACCAAAATAACGTGCCGATTAAAATTCGGTATCAAACTTGTCTCTCCATCAATACGCAAGGTGGAGAGATATGGAAAAAAGAATTTACCATAAGGCTATTTCAGGGATCAAAATAGCCCTATTTATCATTATAAGCTGCCAGTGGTTTATGGCAAATGCCCAGTCGCTTAAAACGGGCTCCATAACGTACTTAACATTAAATAACGGCCCCGGCAACAATGTTGTTTTAGGCGCTGATATTAAGGACCTCCAAACAGCTAACTTATCCTACCTTGATGGCGATGGCCGTGTTGATGCCGACAGTTGCTTAAAATATGCTTATAATGACCCCAATGTGTTGACTTTGGGCGATAGCTTAAACCTTGACATGGTAGGCATCCGCGCTTATAAAGATAAGGTTGTGAATATTTACTTGTTTTTTAAAATAACGGATGCATATAAAGTTTTACAAAAATTCATCAGCATGTATGGCCAGTTTACCGACAAGCCCGATAACTACTCAGATATTTATAACTGGAATTCGAGCCTGCTAACTCTTTCGTTACGGTACCAGTACAAGGCCGACCTTGGGGTTGCCATATTTACCAGCAAAACGGTGCAAAACGAAATAGTCGCCGATAAACAAAAAGCAACAACCGGGGATTACAGCCAGGCATTATCCCTCAATAATTAAACTGCTTCTTTCATTTCATTCGGTATTAAGTATTGTAATTTTATATATTGCCGTTAACTATTAAGGCAATGATATACACACTTATGAGATACCTCCTGATCCTGCTTTTTATGACCGGCCTCAACTGTTTTGCGCAGGACTATAAAGCGCAAATAGACCAGTTTCGCCAGGGTTATATGAACGATTTTTTGACCGATACCCACTCGCCATTAAAAAAGGACGACCTTAAAAACCTGCGCTTTTACGATGCCGACAGCACTTACCGGGTTACCTGTAAAGTAACGCTGCTAAGCAACGAAACCAATTTTGTGATGCCCGTTTTTCATGGAACAGGCAGCCAGTACGTTAAATATGCCCTGCTGAAATTCATATTGCAGGGCAAGCCGATGGAACTTACGGTTTACAAAAGTATTTACTTGTCGCAAAACCCTATGTTCAGCAATTATTTGTTCCTGCCCTTTACCGATGATACCAACGGACAGGAAACGTATGGCGGCGGCCGGTACATCGATCTTAAGACAACTGATTTTAAAGGTGCTGCGCTGGTTGTCGATTTTAATAAAGCCTATAATCCATATTGCGCATTCAGTCCCAATTACTCCTGCCCTAAACCGCCCGATGAAAACCGGCTAACTTTAGCCGTAAAAGCCGGCGAAAAGCAGTTTGCGGGCGGCGTAAATCATTAACCTGCATTCATCAACGTCAAAAAATGAGCAGCTTAAATATGCAGGCATTGCGTACAGAAATGTGTTACTGGCGACGGGATTTACACCAATACCCCGAATTTGGTTTTGAAGAACAACAAACCGCTGCCTTTATAGCTGCCAAGCTGCGCGAATTTGGCCTGGACGACGTAACCGAAGGCATAGGCAGCACCGGTGTAGTTGGTACGCTAAAAAAAGGAACCGGTACAACATCGATAGCGTTGCGTGCCGATATGGATGCGCTGCGCATAACCGAGCAAGGCAATTATCCCTACAAATCAAAGAACGATGGCGTAATGCATGCCTGCGGACACGATGGGCACACCAGTATGCTTTTAGGCGCTGCCAAATGGCTGGCAACCGAAAGCACGTTTAACGGCACCATATATTTCATTTTTCAACCAGCCGAAGAATGGGGCCAGGGGGCGCTGGCCATGCTTAACGATGGCCTGCTGCAACGCTTTCCGTTTGATGCTGTTTATGGCATCCACAACTGGCCGGGCTTGCCGGTTGGGCATTTTGCCACCTGCGCGGGGCCGCTTATGGGGGCCGAAGACCTTTTTGAAATTACACTGACCGGCCTTGGCGGCCATGCATCGCGCCCGCATACGGGGCGCGAGGTTCTGGTAGCAGCCAGCTCGCTGGTGATGGATTTGCAAACTATCGTTTCCCGGCGGGTAAACCCTGCCGATATAGCCGTTGTATCTGTCACCGAATTTATTACCAACGGCACCCGCAATGCTTTACCTGGCCAGGTAATATTAAAAGGCGACGCCCGCAGCTTTTTGCCCGAAGTGAGCCAAACCATCCAAACCGAAATGAGGCGGTTGGCAGCCGGTACCGCATTGGCTTATGATAGCATCGTGGAGGTAAAATACTCCCACGAATTTATCCCGCTTATTAACGATGACCATTGCACAAAAGCGGCGTTACGAGCCGCCGCCAGAATATTTGATCCGGGTAATATTGATAGCAGCTTTAAACCGGTAACGGTATCTGAAGATTTCGCGCAGTTTTTAAAGCATGTACCTGGCAATTTTGCCTTGATTGGCAATGGCGAAAAGTCGATGCCGCTGCATCACCCGGCTTATGATTTTAATGACGAAGCTTTAATTTATGGTGCAGAATATTTTATAGCCCTGGCCGAATCGGTATTGATTGCATAGATAAGGCTTGGTTATAGCCATGTCGCTAAACTTCCGGTGTATTAAACACGGAAGTTTAACGGAGCTATTAACTATCAATAATTATTTAATACCAGCTGGTTGGCCAGGTCAATCTCCTGTTGGGTGATGGTATGCGGCCGGCCGGGGTATACTTTAAGGGTTACATCAGCACCGAGATTTTTGATGATGGCAACACTTTCCTCAACCCTTGTTAATGGTACATGCGGGTCGGGGTTACCGGTGGTTATCAGTACGGGTGTCCCGTTAAAATTACCCTGGTAGTTATTAAGGTCGAGGACCTCGCCTATCAGGCCGCCGGTGAACGCCACGGCACCGCCATATGTTTTGGCATGGCGGGTAATATAGTCCAGCGTTAAACAGGCCCCCTGCGAAAATCCGAGGAAATAAATTTTTTCTTCGGAGATGCCGTCAGTTTTAATCTGTTGCACCAGTTGATCTATTGTATCCAAAGCCGAGTTTAAAGCCGGCTGGTTCATTTTATCACCTGCCATAAAGCTGTAGGGGTACCAGCTATTATTGGTTGCCTGCGGGGCGTAAATGGCCATACCCTGCACATTTAAGCTATCGGCCAGGCTGGCAATGTTTTGGGCAGTGCCGCCACGGCCGTGAATCATGACCAGGGCGGCCCCGGCTTCGGTTGCCGGGGTGCCTGTGGTTATATAGTTTTTTTGATGTGCGTACATGATCAATATAATTGAGGTAATGTTTTCTCTAAAGTGCTGCGGAACCTTTCGTGTTGAGCAGGCAATTTTAAATGGGTACCCAATTCGTCAACCGGTTCGTCAACAGCAAAACCGGGATTATCGGTAGCCAATTCAAACAATACACCACCTGGTTCGCGGAAGTACAGCGAGTAAAAATAGTTCCTGTCTATTTTATCGGTGATATGCAAACCAAGGGCGGCAATTTTCTCGCGGTATTGCATCAACACCTCCTCGTTTTTAACGCGGAATGCAACGTGGTGAACCGATCCGCCGGCTACATGGCCAGCAACTTCGCCGGCAACCTCAACCAGGTCAACAATGGCGGCGTTTTCAACCGCATCGGTAATAAAGCGGTAACGGTTTACGTGCTGCTCCAGTAAACGGTAGCCAAATACGCCGGTTAAAATATTGGCAGTAGGCTGCATTTTATTGGTAGTGATAGTTACACTGTGGAAACCTTTGGTGGCGTTTTCGGCCTTAACATCGGTAGTTTCCCATGGTAAACGGTTATCGGCAGTTTTTGAAGCTATCAGTTCCAGTTTTAAGCCGTCGGGATCTAAAACGGTAAGGTATGGCTCACCAAATTTTTCGGATACCTTGTTATATATGATATTGTTGGCATCAAAACGTTTCAGCCAAAAATCAAAACTGTTTTCAGGAACCGAGTAACCAATTTCGGTAGCCTGGCGTGCACCCCTGCGACCTGCAGTAATACCTTCCCAGGGGAAAAAAGTAAGGATAGTACCGGGCGTACCTTCTTTATCGCCATAATATAAATGGTAAGTTTCAGGATCGTCTAATTTTAATGTTTTTTTAACCAGGCGTAAACCCAGTACATTGGCATAAAAATTATAATTGCGTTTGGCATTGCCTGCTATTGCTGTAATGTGGTGAATGCCGTTTACTGTATTTTCCATGATGTCGATTATTTTATGAGTTGCTGTTTTATTTACATCAAAAGTACGGTGACATTGGTTGGGGAAACTTGACCTACAACAAGAAATGAAAAGGTGCGCATTTTTTCCGTAGAGACGCATAATTGCGCCTCCCGCGTTCAGGTAAACGCCCTGCAATTATTTTAGTTCCCGAGAGAAGAATCGCACTTTCCCTCCCTTTTTTAACACAAAGGCAAATGTGATTTATATAACAAATATATTTATATAAGATGTTCACTCAAGCATATTACTGTACGGTGGTTATATTAACTAACTTTACGATATGATAAGGCCCGCAACAGCCGCAGACGCACCCACGCTAAGCCAACTCATTATCCTTGCCATGGGTGAACTCGCGCCGAAATTTGTAAATGGTAGGGATGTAAACGAGGCCGGTTCCCTTTTTGAGCTGTTCGCCGGTAAAACAGGCAATCAATACAGTTATGAAAATGCTTTAGTTTACCAGGATGAATCCGGCCTTTGCGGCATGATCATCGGTTATGATGGTGCTAAACTGGCCGCATTAAGGGGGCCGTTTTTGCAATACATTAAAGCAACTTACGGCTTTGAACAACCGGTGGAAGACGAAACCCAGCCCGGCGAATATTATATTGATTGCCTAAGCGTATTCCCCGGTCACCAGGGTAAGGGGATAGGCAAAAAGCTCATTAAAGCATTTGCCGAATATGCAGCTGATAAAGGGTATTTCACCACAGGCCTGCTGGTTAGCAAAAATAACCCCAAGGCAAAATCTATGTATACCAGCCTGGGTTTTACGGTGGTGGACGAGCGGCTTTTTGTGGGCGATATGTACGAGCGCCTGCAATATCGGTTTCAAAAAACAAGACTGGTTTAAAACATTATTCTTCAAAAATGCGCAGGTATCTGTTTACCGAAAAATCCATCACCGCCATAGCGTCTTTTAAAATATAACGACCAAAAGCACCATACATGGCTTGATATTTAAGGTGACTGATGGATTGCTGTATTTGCAAAATATCCTTTTTGGGCAGTGGGATAAGATTGGGATAGCTATACATAAATGATACCGATTTAAGGTCGGGACTTACCTGTATCACATCGCCAACTAACAATAAGCCGTCATTTTGCGGGCTGTACAAAACGCTGCCTCCGGGGAAGTGACCGCCGCTGCGTATCAATTTAATATCGTCCCACAAGGTAATTTCCTGCTCATCCCATAAATGTAATGGTGCATCCTTCCGGCAAAGCCACTCTTCATCCAGTGCATTAATGTAAACAGGTGCATCGCCAAAGGCTTTACTCCACTCCACTATCGTGGTAAAATAGTGCGGGTGCGATAGGGCGATGGCTTTGATGCCGCCAAGTTTATTCACTTCGGCAATAGTTTCCTGGTCAATATTGCTGATGCAATCCCATAAAATATTACCGTTTGGAGTTATCAGCAGGTGGGCACGCTGCCCTATACCAAAAGCGGGCCCGGTATAAATGGCATACAAATTTGGGGCAACCTGCTCAATTACGTTTTTATAGCGCTGATTTAAACCGGTAAGCGTTATCCAGCTTTGTCCCTTTGGGTTTACATACTGGCGGTCGTCTTCGCAAATTTTGCAGGCTAATGGCGGCGTGGCCGATGGAGGGTATTGTACGCCGCAGGTGGTGCAGATGTGGGGTATAAGTGGCATATTGGTCAGAGCTTGTAAATTATTTTATATAAGTCCTGCAAAGGATATTCTCCCTGTAATCCATAATCTTCAATTACAATTTTGTCTGTAGCGGTATAAAACGTTATTATCGATTTGGGCTGATCTGGAACGCTAACAGAATATTTATTTTTCAATTTTTTTAAATCAGTATGCTTGAGTATCCTGTCAATTTGTTGCATTTCGTTTTTATTTAACGAATAAGTAGAATCTTTGTACTTAGAGTTATCGTAGGTTTTTTTACAGCTACTTGAATTATTTGCCAGGTTTATCAGGCAATGGATTGACGGATACCATTCTGATTCTACCCCAAAATTGCTCAGATCTGATTCGATTTTAACAACGGAGCCGTTCTCAACTGACTTTTGTTGGCAACTGAATGTGAGGGCAATGATACATAGAGTAATAAAAAGGCCGCACCTTAACCAGGATCCCAAATACAACATTTGTTAATCTTTAAAGATGTTAACGGTTTTTAAACAGATTATCAAGGATGATCGCATCTTAAGTCTTCAACGTTTTTTGCTTATTCCGAAGCATGATCATTGCCTTATCGGCCCTCACTTTGCGTGTATCTTCCTGCTTTGCCGAGCCTACCCAATCGCAGTAACCCTGCTTGTATGATTTAGATAGGCTTTCAAAAAATTCCATAGCCTCGGGTTCCTGGTTAAGCAGTACCTCTAGCTCGGGTGGGGTGCCTTCAATATGTTCGCCTTTTTTTAACATTTTGGTTTATATAGAGATCTAAATATGGCTTTATTTTTCTTCCTTCCCAAATTCCAACGGCGTTAAATCGGCAATTTGTTCCCATCCCATAAAGCCTTCAAATAAAAGGCCATTGGTTGGGCTGTAATTGCCATGGCTATCAATAGTTATGTTGTTTTCCAACAGGTTAACCATCGACATTTGCCCGTTAGGGAATTTTGCCCGTACGGGCCTCTCAATTTTAAATCCGCTGTTTTCAAACCCTGCGGGGTTGCGCTCTTTGGTGTAAACCACAAACAAGGCATCTTTAAATGTGAAGTTTTTTAAATTATCGGCAGCAGGCGTCACCAGCGAATCGACCGTTACTTGGTGGTCATCAAAGGTCATGCGGTTTTCATTGCTATATTTTGTGCCGATGGGCGGCTTATGCAGCAGTTTATAAATCTCGAAGCCGGCTTCATAAACCTTATCGTTATAAATGGCTTTCATCAAATTAATGATAGATCCGTTATAAGCTGTTTCTCTGTTCTTTTTCCATCGGGCTGCTTCCTTATTGGTTTTAGCGGGCATTTCTTCAAAAGACGGATAACCCTGGTACCGTAGAATATTATTGGTGTTATCGTACTCAAAATTGGTTAACAGGTATTTTATGCGATAGCCTAAGGCTTTATTTTGAATGATCAGGAACTCATCGGCGCTTGCCGTAAGCGTAAGGCTCTGCTTATCGTAGTGGAAAAATAATACTTTGGGATTCAAAATATCACAATCGCCGGCATTTGGGGTGGTACCCAGGAACCATTTTTTAAACTCCCGGTAATGCTCTTCCCAATTATTATCGGCAGTAATGATAACCTCTTTGAGTTTATTAGTATTGGTTTTTAAAACCAGGCCCAGTTGTACTGTGTGATTCTTAACAACAACCGGCATGGAAAGCGGCTCGAACCCAATCATTTTGGCCACCAAAACATACTGCCCCGGCGAAACATGATCAAGGTGAAATATACCATCATTATCGCAGGCTGTAATGGCTTTGGTACCCGTAAGGAAAACGGTTGCCCCCGGCAAAGGGCCGGTATCATCGCGTACGGTGCCTTTTATGGTGTAGGTTTCCTGGGCCTTTAAATGACTGCCGACAGCTAAAAATGTGAAGACCAGCAGGTATTTAAATTCCCTTAACGCGGGCAAAATTTTCATAGTGGAATTTACTAAAATAACCACGATACATTAGATATGCTAATTAGTTTCCCTTCTTATTTGTAATTAATCTAAATAAAAATAACTTTGCACAAAAAATAGCCCGGCACTTGGTCGCCAAACTTCATACCGGGCAAATAACAATCTGTTAAAATTTATTATTTAAGTAAAACTATGCATTTTACCCCTACCTGCCCCTCAACATCTATTAAATTCCGCCCCGTTTTATTAAAAGTCTTCAACGGTATAAAACTCGCCTCTTTCTTTGCGCTCCTTATAATTTCTTGCCGGGTATCTGCCCAGGTATCAAACGGAGCGGTAAAAGGAACAGTAAAAACAGCCGACGGTAAAGCCGCGGAATATGTAAATATTACCATTACCGAAACCAGCCAGGGCGAGGTTACCACGCAAAGTGGTCATTATATCATTAAAAATATTAAACCAGGCAACTACACATTGGTTGCCAGTTTTATTGGCCTGCAAACCCAAACCAGGCAGATAATCGTAACCGCCGGCGAAACCACTACTGTAAATTTTGTTTTGAGCGAAGGCGGGAAGCAATTGCAGGAGGTTTACATACAAAGCGCAAAGCACAACAAGTTTTTGAAAAAGGAAACCGAAGATGTTGCCCGCCTGCCCCTCAAAAACCTTGAGAACCCGCAAGTGTACAGTGTAGTTACCAGCGAACTGATGAAAGAGCAGGTGGTAACCAGTTATGTAGATGGATTTAAAAATATTCCGGGTACCGGCGTTCCGCTGGTATATAACAACGGGCGCACAACCTTGTTGTCGCGCGGTTTTGTAACCGGCAATTTTATCCGTAACAGTGTTGCCGGCTATAATTTTAACAGTATAGACCCGGCGGATATTGAAAAGATTGAGGCCATTAAAGGCCCCACCGGTACCTTATTTAACAGCAGCCTTGCATCGTTTGGCGGTTTGTTTAACCGGGTTACCAAACAACCCTTTGAAACCGCCCGCACCGAAATTGCCTACCAAACCGGTAGCTTTGACCTTAACAGGCTTACCGCCGATGTAAATATGCCCCTAAATGCAGATAAAACCGTATTGTTTAGGGTTAGTACCGCTTTGCATAACGAGCACAGCTTTCAGGATGCCGGTTTTAACCGTAGCTTTTTTGTGGCCCCCAGCATTACCTATATCGTAAACGATCGTTTATCGGTTGATTTAAATTTAGAAATAGGCAATTCAAATGCGACATCGGCCTACCGCCTGGCACCGGATACCAAAGGAAAGATATATAATGTTAAAGACCTGGGGATTGACTACAAACGATCCTTCGCCAATAACAGTGTTGATTACCTGAGCAGGCAAATTGACGTTTACGGGCTGATAAAATACAAGATATCAGATAACTGGAAATCGCAGACCATGTTTAATAAAACCTACTCGAGCACCAAGGGGTTTGTTACCCTGTTAACCCTGGTTGATAGTGTGAAAAAGATTAAACAGCAGGCTACCAAAGAAGATTACCCGTACTACATAACCAACGTTCAGCAAAATTTTATAGGCGATTTTAAGATCGGGCAATTCCGTAACCGTATTGTGGCCGGGGTGGAGTATTATAACCAAAAAAGCAATAATGCCAATGTCACCGTAACCATGCCCGCTATAAGCTACCTTGACCCGGGAGCGGCGTACAACAATTTTACTGCCGATAAACTTTCGGCACTGGTTGCGGCAGCTACGCCTAAAGCCAGCGATTACGTTCAGAATAACCAAAGCTCATATGCTGCCTATGTATCGGACGTATTTAACATTACCGATAGGTTAAACGCCATGGCCAGCATCCGTATTGACAGGTTTGATAACAAAGGCGCTTATACGCCGGCCGATGGCAAAATAACGGGCAATTTTAAGCAAACGGCCTGGTCGCCCAAATTGGGTATGGTTTACGAACTGGTTAAAGGGCAGGTATCGTTATTTGGTAATTATATGAATGGGTTTAACAATGTAAGTGCCACCAGTTTTGATAATACCCCATTTAAGCCGCAATATGCCAACCAGTGGGAAGGCGGGATAAAAGTTGATGCCTGGGATCATAAAATCAGCTCGACAGTGAGTTACTACGATATTTCGGTAACCAATACCACCATGGACGACCCCGCGCACGCCGGCTTTTCGACCCAGGCAGGTACACAGCTAAGCAAAGGTATCGAAGCGGAGTTGATTGCCAATCCGTTTAAAGGCTTTAATATTGTTGCAGGCTTTGCCTATAATGATAGTAAAATAACAAACGCCGCCGCAGGTACCGGCCTGCAAGGTTTACGCCCGGCCAACGCCGGCCCCGCGCGTTTGGCAAACCTGTGGATGAGTTATCGTATTGTAAGCGGCGGGCTGCAGGGCCTGGGCGCCGGGGTAGGGGGCAACTACGGCAGCCAATCGTACCAAACCAATACACAAACATTTAAATTTGTTATCCCATCATATACTACCATTGATGCCACGGTATTTTACGATAAGCCTAAATACCGCATAGGCTTTAAGTTGGATAACCTGACCAACGAAAAATACTGGTCGTTCCGCCTGGCGCCTCAAAACCCAACCCGAGGAACGTTAAGCTTGAGTATTAAGTTTTAATGCTTTGAGGATGTGGGGCAAGTATTTAGTCGAAAGTCTTGAGTTTTAAGTCAAAAATGACAACTCAGACTTAGGACTTACGACTTAGACTTAACCTGAAAATGTTATATCAATGTAAAGTGTAAAAAATACACCATCTAAATTACCTTGCTGACTGTCATATCCTTAAATTTGCGTTATTATTAATATTGAATACGCATGGAGGCAGAAATTGGCACAGATACTACATCATCAAAGGTTAGCTTAACCATAATCGGTTTTGTAGCATTTACGTTTATCGCCTATGTGTCCATCGGGCTGTCGCTGGCTGTGCTGCCGGTATTTATCCATCAAAAACTGGGGTTTAGCGCTGTGGTAGCGGGCATCGTCATCAGCCTGCAGTATATCACTACCTTTTTATGCCGCATGTTTGCTGGTAACATGGTAGATAAACGGGGGCCAAAGCCTGCGGTTACCATGGGCATGGCTGCTTTTACCGTAAGCGGCGTAATGCTGCTTTTTGCCTGGATGCTGCGCGATACGCCGCTGATAAGCCTGGGTATGCTGATAATTACCCGGCTGGTAACCGGTATAGGCGAAGGCTTTGTAGGATCGAGCCCCATAAACTGGGCCATATTTGCCACCAGCGACGAGCACACAGCCAAAGCAATATCATTTAACGGCATTGCCAGCTACGGAGGTATCGCTGTTGGCGCGCCGCTTGGGGTTATTATCAGTAATAGCTTTGGTTTGGGCGCCATTAGTTTACTGATTGCAGTGCTTGCCTTAGGCGGCTTTTTATACGCCAGAAATAAAACGGCGCTGCAAGGCAGCAGTAAAGCGCCCCGCCAGGGCTTTTTGCAGGTGCTCAAAAAAGTATCACCGTACGGTATTGCTATGGGGCTTGGCGGCCTGGGTTTTGGTACTATTTCAACCTTTATAACGCTGTATTACATGGCGCTGAAATGGCAGGGAGCAGTGTTGTGCCTCTCGGCCTTTAGTGGTATGTTTATTTTGGGGCGCTTGTTGTTTTCAAAAGCCATTAACAAATATGGCGGCATGAAAACAACCCTCGTTTGCCTTTCGGTAGAAGTGGTTGGTTTACTGGTGCTATGGCTGGCCCCTGTGCCTTACCTGGCTGTAATAGGCGCGGGTATTGCCGGGCTTGGTTTTTCGCTGGTATTCCCGGCACTTGGTGTCGAGGCGGTTAAACTGGTTCCGGCATCCAATAAAGGCGCCGCGCTTAGCGGCTACAGCTTGTTTATTGATATGTCTTTAGGCTTAACCGGCCCACTGGTTGGTTTTGTGGCCAGCCAGTTCGGGTTGATGTATATTTTTCCGTTTAGCATGGCTATGGTAATGATAGGGTTGGGGATGGCACTGTGGCTTTATTATAGAAGTAGCCCCTATAAATAGTGTTCCCCAAAAGCCCATTTTAATTTTTGATGTCGAATATAACATTTCGATGAATTGCCAACTCCTAATTGCCTCTTATGCTATGCTTCATGATTCTTTTAAACTTCATGGTGCCCGCCGCCACGGCTTCATTCATCAGGCCACCTAATAGCCCCTTCGATAAAACTGGATTTTATCCAGCTTTTGTGAGTGCGCAGCAACCCATACGCCATTCAGCAATAAAAGTAAAATGAGTTTCCGGTACATTTTTAGCGATAGTTAAAGACATGGTATTCAGCTAATTGTTTTCCTGGCAAAAAAATATTTTAACATATAACAGCCTGGTGCAACGGGTGGAAACTTAAATAAAAAACATTTGCGCAAGTAAATACTTGCGTTTATATTTGCAAGTAAGTACTTGCAAATAATGAAAACCAGACGAGACGTTTACCAGGCCATAGCCGACCCTACGCGGAGAGCGATAATTAACATGATTGCTACGCAGCCGCATAATGTGAATACTATAGCCGCAAACTTTGATGTTACACGCCAGGCCATATCGTTGCATATCCAGATCCTGGCCGATTGCGGCCTTATTAACGTTAAGCAACATGGACGCGACAGGTTTTGCGAAGCCCGCCTCGATCAGCTCGGCGAGGTATCGGCCTGGATAGACCAGTACCGCCAGCATTGGGAAAGTAAATTAGATAATCTTGAAAACTATGTAGTACAATTAAAACATGAACGAAATGGAAAACACAAAAAGTAACACTGCCGACCGCGAATTACGCCTAACCCGAACATTGGATGCCCCGGTTGAACTGGTATGGGAAGTATGGGCCCAGCCAGAGCATATTGCCAAATGGTGGGGCCCAAACGGTTTTACAAACACCATTAGTAAAATGGATGTTAAGCCCGAAGGCGAGTGGGACCTGGTAATGCATGGCCCCGACGGAACTGATTATAAAAACAAAAGCATATTCAAAGAGGTTATCCCGCTTAAAAAAATGGTATATGAACATGTAAGTAGCCCTAAGTTTGTTGCCACCATTGAGTTTGATGCAAAGGGCGAACAAACGGAGCTCAGCTGGCATATGCTGTTTGAGTCGCACGAGCAATTTATACAAGTTGTAAAAACCTTTAAAGCCGACGAAGGGCTGAAACAGAATTTGGAAAAACTGAACCAGTATGTAAAAGGTGTAAAACTGGGGTAGGTTGTATTTAGCCTGCGGATGACGTTGTGTGAGCGCTACGTTCCATTTTAGCGCAGATCTTGTGATCTCTTGTGCGAGGGCATTATAGGAAGAGGCAGCCTTTGCCCTAAAGACAGCCTCTCCCCATATTACCGCCCGTTAATTGAACGATTGCCTGAACTCCAGCGGCGAAAAATGGGTTTTTGTTTTGAATAATTTGCTAAACGATTGGGGATGTTCGAACCCTAATTCGTAGGCGATTTCGCTTACTGATAAACTGGTAGTGGATAGTTTTTCTTTTGCCTTTTCTATCAGCTTATCGTGAATGTGCTGCTGGGTGCTTTGTCCTGTTAATATTTTTAATAAGCCGCTTAAGTAATTGGGCGATACATTTAGTGTTTCGGCAATGTAAGCAACTGTAGGCAATCCTTTTTGTGCCAGGGCCTCGCTGCTAAAATAGGCGGCAAGAATAGCTTCCAAACGATCAAGAACCTGGTGGTTAGCTATTTTACGGGTAATAAACTGGCGCTGGTAAAACCTTTCGGAGTAGGTGAGCAATAATTCAATTTGAGCAATAATAATGTCCTGGCTAAACTTATCAATGTTTGAATGATATTCCTGCTGGATGTTTTGCATCATCGCTCCAATTATGTTTTCCTCCTTCTCCGACAGAAACAAGGCTTCCTTAACCGAATAATCAAAATACTCATAGCGCTTAATTGATTTAGCCAAAGGCGTGTTCCACAAAAAATCGGGATGAAACAATAACATCCACCCGGACTGATTTAATGCGGCATTCGGATCTGTCTCAATTTTTAACACCTGGCCGGGTGCCATAAAAAACATGATACCATCGTCAAAATCATAATCGTGCTGTCCGTATTTCATCCGCGCATTAAAATTTCTTTTTAATGCAACCGAATAAAAATCTTTTACCATGCTCATTTCGGCACCGGGTACCTGGGTAACGGTTTCTAAGTTTATAACGCTTATTAACGGATGCTCCGGCTTAGGCAAACCCCTGAACTGGTGAAATTCGCTGATTGTTTTAAACCGCCTGGGTTGCGTATTTGGCATATCACAATATACTTAATTTTAATAAAAGGCAACGGCAATTTCCTAATGGATCATCTTCACCGCTCTTTTTTGTCGGTTCAAAGGTATGCATCAGGAGATACCACGGCGTAGTCAAATCTACTATTGTTGTAGCTTAATAATTAGCCAAGGCCAGTATAGGCCTGAGATTGGTGCGGTTCATGCTAACCAAGATGTATTTGTCTGCCCTACCCGTGTCATAAATGCACTATTCGCCGTAAAAAAACTCAGCACTTCACGTCATTTTACGCCGCCCGAAAACTGTTTTTGAGGGATAGGATGATGGTATAAACAACATTATATAGTATGACAAAAGTGATAGTCGATATGTAATATGTTGATAATCATTTAAATAGATGTTTTTTGCGCAATACGAAGTTGTTTTAAAGCTTAGTGTAATTATTACACTAATATGAATATCCTCACGCCAGGAAATCACACCTTTGCAGTGGAAAACAGGACACCAATATATAACCCCACAGGGCTACAATATCGGGTTAAAATTGGCCCCGTTTTTTGGTTGCATTCATAGATAAGCAATGCAATTAATTAACAATTACAATTAAAAAAATACAAAAATGAAAACCAAAATTTTATCCGTAATCACAATGTTTGTTGTTGTGTTAGGATTAACACAATCAACCTACGCCAAGTCACTAACAATTGATGCCTTCACTGTACTAAATGATATTAGCACCATCAATAAAATAGAAGTTCATGGTAATGTAGAGTTATACATCTCTGATGCCACCCGCGACCAGGTAAAAGTTTACAATAAATACTATGCCGAACGTGCTTTGGTGCAAACCAAAAATGGCGTATTAAGCATTGCCTCTTATACCACCGAAAAACTGGTAGTTTGGGTAAGCGCTGCCGACCTGCGTTCAGTTTCGGTATTTGATAACTCATCCGTAACATCATTCGGTAAACTGTCAAAAATTGAATTTAACGTTGATTTACATAACAACGCGGTAGCTAGTTTAAACTTAGATGCTTTTAGCACTACCTTAACTGTAAAAGATAACGCGACAGCAGATTTAAAAGGCGCAACACAGGAATTAAACCTTAACAGGGCAATTCAGTCGAATGTTAAAAGCAGCAACTTTGCTGTAACCCATTTAGTTGAAAACAAAGCCATTTTAGCAGCCGGTATGGGCCGTAGCGTAATTGGCATATAAGCCCGACTTTTGCAAAAGTCCATCATATATTACGGGAGCTATCTGCTAAGCAGGTAGCTTTTTTTGTTTCAGGGCTTTTGCTTTATAGCAGATATTGATTGAGGACAAGCTTTTAAGTGACGGGGCTCATTTTTTGGCCCAACGCTTTTACCCAACTTTATAATATCTTATTAAAGTTGAGTCATCATGAAAACTATAGCCGTACTTATCGATTTTTCTGAGCGTTCAGAGCATATAGCCAAATATGCCCTGCACCTGGCCAAAAAAATAAAAGCAGATGTTTTGCTGTTTAATGCATTCCTGGTGCCGGCAGATGTACCCATGGCTGCCGCCCAGTTGGCCTGGCCCGTTTACGAGTACGAAGAAATAAAAAAAGATGCGGAAAAAACTTTAAAGAAGTTATGCGATAAGCTAAAACACGGCCTGCACGAAAGGCCTTTGCCAGGTGCGTTTATGCCCGCAATTAGCTGCCGATGCGAAGAAGGCCCGGTTGTAAACACCCTGGCAGCCCTTGAGCAAGATAAAAGCATTGTGCTGCTGGTTGCAGGTACCCATGGGGCCGACAACGTATCTACATTTGTGTTAGGTAATAATTGTCGCGAACTTATTGACGATACCAAACTCCCTTTACTGCTGATTCCTGAAAATGCCGCGATCAAACATATTGAAAGACTCATTTTTGCGAGCGACCTTGATCCCAACGATGTTAAATATATAAATGCGGTAGCCGGCCTGGCGCATCAATATGCTGCCAACATAGTGATAGGGAATGTGAACCCCGAGTTGCCCGCAGATACCAAACATAACAAAGCAGAAAATTCGTTTATGCAGGAGGTGGTACTTAAGGTTGATTATAAACGTATTAGTTACCGTAATTTTCCTAACGAAGATGTGAAAAAAGGATTGGCCGGGGTACTGGAAACCGAAAAGCCGGATATGCTGGTGATGGTTCACCGGAGAAGCAACCTGCTTGATTTCTTTCTTAAATCGAGCGTTACTAAAAAAATTGCTGCAAATACAACAGTTCCCTTGTTGGTTTATCCATACCCGATGGATTCAGTTCCTGAATTTTAGGCTTATCACGTACCTGTACAGGCATGAAAATAAATAAACAATGGCACCTGGATAATCCGATGCCTAAAAACCCAACCTTCGATGAGCGCGTGGACTGGCACCTGCAGCATCAAAAAAATTGTGCATGTAGGCCAATTCCGGCAAAATTAGCCTCGGAAATGATTGACCGGGGAATTAGATTGTAGCTCCCGGTTCCTGAATACCCACCCGGTTATCTGAATTTTTGCTGTAATTATCGTGGAAAATACCCCAACGGTGTAAAACAGTACCCGAAAACAAAAAAGGTTGGTATTTTTGAATAGAGCAACCTGCATACATTAAGAATAAGTAATTCATAATGCTGCCTGCTGGTTCCTTAATTTAAAAAAACGGGGAAATTTGATGGAAATATCCAGGTACAAACCGGGCATTATTCAGCTCCAGGTGTTGATATGGGCGGCCGTACTGCTGTTAATTTTCTTTTCGTTGTTGCCGATGGATGGTTTGCCTAAATCGGTTATCTATACGGTAGTCAACACAACATCGTATGCCATTATTATTTATGGCAACATCCTTATCTTATACCCTGTATTTTATCAGAAGGGAAAATTTGTTTGGTATGGTATCCTGGTGATAATTTTCCTGTTGTTTATGGGGATTTTGCGGGGTTGCCTATTAATAACCTTGTACCAGCATTATGCATTAATGAAAACAGGGCAACTAAGTTTGCTTACACTGCTTGGCTATGTTCCGGGTGGTATTCTCATCTATATTCTCAGCCTCATTTTCCGGATATCCATTGCCTATTTTGCCCTGAAACAACAAACGGAAGAAATAATGCTGCAAAAAAGCCAGGCCGAGCTTAATTTGCTTAAATCGCAGGTGCAGCCGCACTTTCTGTTCAATACGTTAAATAACATATATTACAAAGTGTATAAGGTTGATCCGATATCGGCCGGTTTAATAGAGCGGCTATCGGATATCATGCGCTATTTTGTTGACGAAAGCCCCAAAGATGTAGTACCTGTAAACACCGAAGTTACGTTTATTGAAAATTATATGGAACTCGAAAAAATCCGGATAAGGCACGGCGCTACCATTAACTTCGAGAAGGCATATAACCCCGAACTGCGTATTCCGCCTATGTTGCTCATGACCTTTGTTGAAAATGTTTTCAAACATGGGATCGATAAGTCGCTCTTGCAAAATGAGGTGAATATTTCGCTGGTCCAAAAAGATGGTTATTTGATTTTTAAAACCAGCAATCGTACAATTATATCAACAGCAACCGGGCCATCAAAGGGATTTGGGATAGCCAATTTAACAAAAAGGCTCACCATGTTATATGGTGCGGATTTTGAGCTGACTATTGATACCGGTGCTGGGTTATACACCGCATTGCTAAAAATACCGCTCCAATGAATTTAAGCTGCATTATTATTGATGACGAACCAGACGCGGTTGACCTGCTGGAGTTGCTGATAAAACAAAGCACCCAGTGGCAGTTAAACGCTAAATGTTATAACGCTTTGGAAGCGCTTGCGTTTTTAAAAACAAACCAGGTTGATTTTATTTTTTTGGATATTAATATGCCGCAACTCACCGGTATAGAGTTGGCTACCCTGTTGCCAACCCGAACCAAAATTGTTTTCACCACAGCTTATTCAGAATATGCCGCGGAAAGCTACATGTATAACACCATCGACTACCTGCTGAAACCCATTACCCTAAAACGATTCCTGTCATCGGTACAAAAAATAGAAGCTTATTTTGCAAAACACCAACCAGAGCAAGCACAGGATGCAGCGCAGGCCCATGATTTATTTTTTGTAAAATCGGGTAAAACATTACGGAAGATAATGTTAAGAGATATCCTGTATTTTGAGGGCGAAAAGGATTATGTAAGGCTGGTAACCAGCCACGAGCAATTGCTGATATACCGCCGTTTAAAAGATATTGAAGAGCAGCTTAACCCGCCATTTATCAGGGTTCATAATTCCTATATCATCAATTATGAACAGCTTAGTAAAATTGAAGATAACCACATTTATACTGCCGATAAACGAATCCCTGTCAGCGAAAAATTCAGGGATGGGTTTATGGATATCATTAATAAAAAGAAATTCTGAAATGGCCTGGATGCCGGGCAAGCTTATGCCTGTTTTCCGACAATAGCCTGTTCAATATATCCGCTTTACATTACTGCTTCAACAGGCTGCAAAATTTGGCCATAGATTTGGGTGTCATACTCCAGTCGGGGGCTTTAATGCTGCCCCAGGCTTTGGGGTTATCATACAAGTTAAAATAACACACGCCAAAAACATGCGGATTGGCATTTATTGTTTTGGCGGCGTCGGCAAGCCACTTGTCCTGAAAATCCTCTGATCCTTTAACGCCAAACTCAGTTATAAATAAAGGCCTATCCAAAAATCTCATCCGGAAATACTTTCGGCTAAAGATGTTGCTGAAGGCTTCCTGCTTATCCTGGTCGGTTATGTTTTTATCGGGCAGCCCATAAATGGCAATACTTATATAATCAACCACGTCGCTGCCGGGCCAAAAATCAGCCGATCCCCTGTCGCCCGCAGGGCCCCAAACTTTTTTTACATTTTTGCCCGGGCCGCCGTTAAACTGCATAAAATAACGGTAAGCAGCAATATAGGTAACCGGGTCCTGGCTTTGCCATGCATATCGGTGAATAGGGATCTCCATTTCGTGCATCCACCGCAAATAAACCGTTTGATTGGTTGCCGAAATGATGCTGAATAATTTTTTGATCTGCTGGTCAAATGTACCATTCAATATCCTCTCCAGTGTAAGCGTATCCGCTTTGTGGGCAACATCTTTCCAGGGCTCCATAGTAACAATAACATCATGATGGCGGCCGGTAACCTCCAAAAAGCTTTTTTTAAATTCGCCGCGTTCTACTTGTCCCAAATCGGTAAATAAATGTTCAACGCTGATGGCTTTTTGATTAAGCAATCGTTTATTCGGATCGAAAACGCCAACCTGGAGTACTTTCCTGATGGGCTTTGTTTTGCAGCTATCGGCGTAATTGCTATCCGAATATACCGTTTGTCGGTATTTGTTAATGTAGGCCTTCTCCTCGGCCAGCCACGATGCATTGAAAGCGCCTTTGGTAATATTCCAAACATCCACAATTAAAACCGGCTTATTAATAAACCGCATGCGGTGCAATTTCTGCCTCATCATCTCCTGTGGTGTTTTCACCATCGGGAAATAATTAAGGCTATATTCAGATGGGCTGCCAAGGGTGATGCTTACATAATCAACATTTTTGCTTCCGGGCCAATATTCGGTATCGCCAGGATAGCCGGATGGGCTCCACACTACTTTAGCGTTGGGCGCATACTGCTTTAGCTTTTTTGCAAAATAATTGAAAGCGGTAATGTACGATGCCGGCGATTGATATTGCCAGGGATAAAAATTTGTGGGCACCTCCATATCCGGGTTCCAACGGATGTATGCCTGGTGTGGTGCTTTTACAATGATGGATGCTAATTCGCGTATCTGGTCGTCAAATTTCCCCTTTTTTAACTCTGTTAAAACATCAGTATTATAGTTTACGCCCGATAGCCAGGTTTCAACAGTTAACATTACATTGTGTTTTGCCAGTTCATTTTCAATATCCCCCTTGTCCGACCATAGCGCGTTGTTTCGCCAAACTGCCTTATATGCCACCACGCTACCCGGCTGCAAATCGCTGCCCGGATTGTCAGCGTTAAAAACGGCAAGTAAACGATCATCGGCCGGGTAATAAATGTTAAGATAATAGGAGCGATACAGCGGGTTAAGCAGCCAGAGCGCCACCGCCAGCAATACAATGCCCAAACCAATAAATAAATAACGTTTTGAACGGGTACTTTTCAAGGTTGTTAATTTTTAAGTGGAGTATTTAATGTAACATAATCATCATTAACATTGGTGCCGTTTACAGCCACCATGTATAAACGGTAGCTGTTGTTATTTGGCGGTATATTAACATAAACGGTGGGGCCTTCGCCAACTTTGCTCATATTAGTAGCTGTGCCAAGCGCATTGGTTTTAACCAGGTACCATTCAAAACGCAGGTTGGTTTTTAAAAAAGTGGCAATATTCCATTTATCATACGCATATACCAACGCGCTATATGGCAATAAGGCGCCTGTGGTAGTTGTTAATGCAGGTCTTAAAATTCTTACCGGTGGTAAATCATTACCAGGTATTTTACCGTGCCAGGTTACGCTTATTTGATACAAATAAGGCTTGTTGCGCCCCCATACATCTTTCAACCCGTCAAAAGTGGTAACCGAACCGCTTTGCTGGTCCTGCCAACTGGCATAAAAAACACCTGTTCGCGGCCATACTGCTTTTTGTAAACCTTTTGGATTTACATTACTCATAAAGTAAGGGGCGCCGATACCGGTGGTAACATATTTTAACGATTGCTTATCCTTAACAATAAGGCCAAAAGCATCTATGGCTGGTATTTGGGCGTGCAGTAAATTTACGGTGGTTGCCAATTCAGGTACCGACAATACATCAAACGTTACGCGCCGTGCCGGATCTGCAAGTTTAATATCGTTAATCAAATGTTTTAACCACCTGATGTAGCGGTACTGGGCGTAAAATAATTGCGGCGCATGATAAAAACGGTTTAATTGCTGGTAGCTGTAATTAGCCAAATTCCAGGCGGTGATACTGGTATTGGTTTTGTTTTTATTTACGGTTTTTAAAATGAGCGAGGCTACGTCGTTTAAATTGTCAGCGTCATCAATAAAGTTTTGGGCATCGGGTATCCAAAAGCTATAATGAATTTTAAGCCCATGTTGCGCGGCAGCATCAAAAGTAGAGTGATCGTAAATATTGGGCCCGTATATTTTTACGGTATTTACACCAGCCTTACGCATCTCGTCAAAATCATTAACGATTATATTTTTTGTGAGCGGCGATATGTTTTTATACCAATAGTGGCCCTTTGGATAAATAACGCCCTGAACATCCGTAAATACACGGGGATTTAACAGGATGTTCTTCACTTCGGCAAGCCTGTCGTTTTCGGCTTTAACGCTATCTGTAGATGCAGCCGGCCTTGCAACGGGGGCGTACAACCTGTTTTGATTAACAACTTGCCATAAACCGGCGGTATCGGTGGTAGTATTTTTAATAATGGAGTTTTCGCCGTTATGCACTCCTTCAAAGTTGATATTACCCATGCCGGCATCATCATCGTTACCCTTACTTGATACGTAAATGCTGATGCAGATAACAAGTACCGTAAGTATCATGCTTACTTTTCGTACGCCGGTATAAATCTTTCTTCTTAGCAGCCAAAAATATTTTTTCCCGGTTTTTACGTTACTTGCAATATTGAACATGGTGCTATGGTTGCCCAAATACATCTGCAGCTTAAGCTCAGAACTGGCTATCAGCATAAATACCATAAACATGCAATTCAACAACGCAATTGCCGACATGAAAAATGTAAACGGGCTCCAGTCGGTATAAAGGCCATAAGCTATGGCCGCCAGTGACACCACCAGCACGCCAATGTTAGGCAGGTTGTTTTTTAAATTTTTCTCGTCCTTAACATCTTTAGGGGTCGGGATGTACGGAACATTTTTTCGGATGATGGTGTATACAAAACCTAATATAAAAATCCACCAGGTGCCGATGAGTAACAGCCCGCCCACTAAATGGAAGCCCCTTTCGTTATCCTCCATTACCCATTCCTGCACAAAGTGCCGTATTAAAACAACCGATGTAATAAAAGGAATGCTGATGACCAAAAATTCCGAAAAGTCCATTTTTAACGGATACACATCCATGAACAGCGATAAAATGGGGATAGAAAAGTTGATTAAAAATATAAAACCCGATAAGTAAAAAAGGGGCAGCAACCCGTAATGAATTTTTTGCCGCCAGGTAAATTTTGTAAACAGCTTTACATATGAAGTAACCAGTAGTTCGAAAACCCCGCGCGACCATTTTATTTGCTGCTTATAATAAGCTGATAAGGTAGCAGGCACCAGGCCGCGGGCAAGTACCTGCGGCACATAAACAGATTTCCATTGTTTGGCGTGCAATTGCATGGCGGTATGCATATCCTCGGCCAGTCCCGCGGCATGGCCGCCTATTGACTCCAGCGCGGTACGCCTGAAGGTACAATTGGCACCGATAGCCTGGGCGGTACCATAGCTGTTCATGCACATCATCATTGGGCCGTAAAAATGGTAGGTTTGTTGCGCCGCACCCTTTGCAATCCAGCCAATGCGTTGGTTATAATAGGCCTGTACTACCTGCACATATCCTATTTCGGGATTATCAAAATGCGCCACAATAGGATCAAGAAATTCGGGGAAAGGTACATGGTCGGGATCAAGCACCAGGCACAACTCGCCTGATGATTGCGCCAAAGCATTATTGATATTACCTGCCTTGGCATTTATTTTTTTAATACGGGTAACGTGGTGTACCCCCAATTCCTGGCACACCGACTTCAGGTACGGATCGTCGGCCTCATCGCATAAGTAAGTTTGATGCGGGTATGTTATATTTTGTATGGCGGTAAGCGTTTCTAAAATCATTTCGTAGGGCTCGCCCGCGCAAAATGTTGTAAAAACATCTACCGTATATTGCCTGGTAACCGGCGGCGTAGCCGGTACGCTGATAGACCAATAGTGGTACCACTCATAAATTACTTTAAAAAAGGTATAAACAAAAGTTACAATAAGCAACCAGTAAAGGGGCTTATAACCAATAACCGATTCGTGAAGCAAGCTATACATGAAAAAAAACATGCAGGCCAGCCCTATCACTATCATCAGCCTTAAATTAAGCAGCTGCTTTTTTGAAGGTGGTTTTATATTACTACTATTCATGGATTATACAGCACGTAAAAAGGGACATTAGCAGTTGAAAAATAGCCGTTATTGTTATAAACATACACGTATAGGCGATATGGACCCTCGGTTTCAGGTACTTTAAATTTAACTATCGGCCCGTTATTTTCTGTAATTGCGTTTTTGATATCCTTTAGCGGCTTATCTCTGAAAGTGCCATTCGGCTTAAACCAATCCTCGGCAAACAGTTGCCATTTATAAGTTAGTTTAGCAGTGCCAGGCTCATTCATATATGCAATAGCGAAAGAGGTGGTTTTGGGGCTAAGCAAAATATTATCGCGCCCGCCTTTATTCTCCACCAGCATGTATTTTATATCCGGCGCTTTTACAGGCGGTTTTTTGCCCGTCCACAAGTATTGCATGGTGTTAACTATTTCGGTTTGCCCGCCATGCTCATCAAAAAGGCTAAACCAGGTTGGTGTAAGCTCCTGTTTTTGCCCCCAATAAAAAACCATCGAACCTAAAAATCTCGGGTTATCAACCGGCATATAGTTACGATAGGTGGCTAAATATTGTTCTGCTTTTTTTGTACTGGTATTTTCTACATATGCGCCCCATACATTTTGGCTGGCTGCCACCCAGGGGCCTTCAACAGACCACTCGGTTATTAAAAACGGACCGCTCCAAAGCCATTTAAAATCCTGCAGGTCCTGTTTTAAAGTTTGTATCGAACCAAAAATATTGAAAGATATAAAATCAATTTTTGTACGGTACCTGATATTAAATATGTTTGGTTTTTGGAAACTCATCACAGTTGTGGTAACCGGATGCTGTGGGTCATTATGGTGAATAATATCAACAAGGTTATTAAAAACAGTGTAAAACTGGTTAAAACGGGGGCGGTAAGGGAATGTAAGTTCGTTACCTAGGCACCAGCACAAAAGCGCCGGATGGTTTTTATATTTATTAATTAGGGCGGTAATTTTTTTTGTAAAAACGAGCGCCTGCGGGGTATTGTAAAACTCATCCATGCTCAGGCTGGGCGGCATCGGCAAACCTACTATTACCGCTAAATTGTTGGCCTGTGCCGAATCTAATATATTAGCCAGGTGTACGGTGTCCCAAACCCTGATGGTATTGCCCCCCGCTTCTTTTAAACGTTTAAGATTAGTATAGCCTGATGCCCCTTTTACTAAAAAAGGCTGGCCTTGGCGGTATAAGGTATATCTGCCGTTTTCATTTTTAATGTAAACAGTTTTGTTGGTATCGTTTACCGGTTGCGCCTTATTACAGGCAAGGGAAAAGAAACATGATATTAAAATAAAATAATTGACGACTAATCTGAAAGAGTAAAATTTCATAAATTTTAAGCCAATTCGCTCACAAAATGGGTTTTTGGTTAGTGTTTAAGGTTGATTTTAGACGTTGTATTCTTGAAACTAAACATACAGCTTTTTACGGGATTTAACCGCTTTATGTTGTGATTGAGTTTTAGCTGCCCAATAGTTTTAAAAATTCAATGGCGGCCGGTACAAAGCCACAACCTGTTTTTAAATTAAACACTTTGTTACAAAACACTTACGCCAAAATAAATCAACCGGTTTTCATTCAAAATAAACTAATTTTAAACATGATTTTCGTCCTCAACAAAACCAACACTATTGCCAACCAGTTTTTGGCCGAATTGCGCGATACGGAAATTCAGCAGGATAAGGCCCGCTTTAGGCGCAACCAGGAAAAACTGGGCGAAATTTTGGCCTATGAGCTGAGTAAAACCCTGCATTACCAACCCAAAGAAGTACAAACCCCTTTGGGCATAGCCAACATCAATACTCCTGCCGACCAGCCCGTGTTGGCTACCATCCTGCGGGCCGGGCTGCCATTTCACCAGGGTTTTATGCATTTTTTCGATCAATCCGAATCGGCATTTATAACCGCCTATCGTAAGGTAAAAAGGGGAGGATCGTTCCTGATCCAGGTAGACCATATCTCGACCCCAAACCTGGACGGTAAAGTCCTCATCCTGTGCGATACCATGCTGGCCACCGGCCAAAGCCTGGTATCTGTTTGTAAGGAGCTGATGGCGCAATATGACATTAAAGAGCTGCACATAGCCGCCGTAATTGCCAGCACTGTAGGCATAGCCCATGTACGTGCTAACCTGCCCAAAGCCAAACTATGGGTATGTGCCATTGACGAGGAGATGACCAGCAAAGCCTACATTGTACCCGGCCTGGGCGATGCCGGCGACCTGGCGTTTGGCGAGAAGGTTTAGGGGGATTTCGGAAATAGGATTTTCGATGTCGGGTTTAATAAATTTCAGAATAATTTGCAGATACTAATTGTGGATTAAAAAGATTTATAAGACAGGTAATTAACCCGACTTTTGATGCTACTTCGATTTTCAGAGCAAATAATAAATAACTTTTTAGTGCCGTCGTTTTCTTTGGCAAACGGCGAAATTGTTATTATTAGAATCCCAGAAGGAGAGTTTTTTTATCCGCTTAAGTTGGAGATAGTCAAAATGCTTACTGGAGAGGCTGTAAACGATAATGTTGAAATTGTTTCACCATTGCAATTTGTTGCAGATTTTGAAGAGTCTTATTTTCGATACCGCTTCTTTCCCACTACAATTGATAGCTATCACAATAAATATGCTAACAAGGCTAATCCGGTTTATAAAAATATCTACGGAACAGAAGGGATTACTCCGCAAACTAAGGTAAAAACTGTAGACAACACTTTGAGAAGACTCCTCTCACTTTATACCACATTATCGTGGACAAATAATATTGTTTTTCATTTGGCAGGCATTGGCCCGCAAGGAGGACAGGATATTTATAGAATTGTTAAAACGATGGTAAACTCCGGAGGGGCCGCCATATTGATTGATCGTTGTGACGAATTTCAAAATGACTGTACAACGTTTATTAAGGCCGGGTATATTGATAGCCTTTAGCCAAAGGGAGGTTGGAACAATAACTACAATGTCTATTTATTTCAATTTCTATACGGTAAACAGATTTGTTCAATCATTATAAATTACATCCGCTTTTTTTATAAATTAGGCTGTAGTTTAATTCCTGTACAAATGCTAGACGATTTTCCTTTTTATTTATGCCTGGTTATTGTGATATTATTATTGATCATGCTGAGCAGGAAAATAAAAGTTGCCTACCCTGTTTTGCTGGTATTGGCCGGCTTGGGCATCAGTTTTATCCCGGGCCTGCCTACATTGCATATCGAATCGGAATTGATTTTTATTTTGTTCCTCCCTCCCTTATTATATGATGCTGCATGGCACATTTCATGGAAAGAACTTTGGCACTGGCGACGGATCATCGGAAGCTTTGCCTTCCTGGTTGTATTTTTTACTGCCCTGGCAGTAGCATTGGTTGTTAATTATTTTATCCCCGGCTTTACGCTGGCCCTCGGCTTTTTGTTAGGTGCAATAGTTTCGCCTCCGGATGCGGTAAGCGTGGGGGCTATTTTAAAATTTGTAAAGGTACCCAAGCGACTATCTTATGTTTTAGAGGGCGAAAGCCTTTTAAATGATGCATCCTCGCTCATCATTTTTCGCTTTGCGCTGATAGCGGTGGCAACCGGCAGTTTTGTTTGGCATCAGGCCGCTTTAAGCTTTGTGTGGATGCTGGCAGGCGGTACAGGCATCGGCCTTATTATAGGCTACATGTTTATGAAAACACATAAATACCTGCCAACTGATACCAATACAGATATTGCATTATCCCTGTTAACGCCCTATATCATGTACATAGCTGCTGAGGCCGTTCATAGCTCGGGCGTGCTGGCCGTGGTGAGTGGCGGCCTGCTGCTATCCAATTACCGGCTGCGTTACCTGAGCAGTAGCTCAAGGCTGGGTGGCTTAAACGTTTGGGACAGCCTTAGCTTTGTGCTCAATGGTTTGGTATTTATGATCATCGGGCTCGATTTGCCCCAGATTACTGCCGGGCTCGAACGTGTGTCCATTGCTACAGCTATTGGTTATGGTTTATTGGTAACCGGGGTTTTAATTGCCGGGCGCATTTTATCAGCCTTCGCGGCCGTGCTGGTTACCCTGGTAGCCCGGAATTTTATAACTGTTGCCGATAGTAGAAATCCTGGTTTTAAGCTTCCTTTTTTGATTGGCTGGTCGGGTATGCGTGGCGTTGTGTCATTGGCATCAGCTTTATCCATACCGGTTTACCTGGCCAACGGATCGGCGTTTCCGCAACGGAACCTTATTTTGTTCATCACATTTATAGTCATATTAACCACCTTATTGCTGCAGGGTTTAACCTTGCCTTACCTGATCAGGAAACTGAATTTACCCGACCCCGATGAAGTGGCACCCGACGAAGAGGTTTACAACGATATCAGGAAACAGCTAAACCAGCATGCGCTGCTATATTTGAATTCAGACTGCTGCGAGCAAGTGAGCAGGCAGCCAATGCTTCAGCAAATGGCACTTAAGTGGCAAAATAACGATCAATTAGCTGATGGTTTATTGATGACAGAAGAATCTAAATCCGTTTACCGCGATGTGCTGAACCTGCAAAGGAAATGGCTGATCAACAAGAATAAGGAAGATGTGAATATCGACGAAGAAATCATCCGTCGACACCTGTTATACCTTGACCTGGAGGAAGAAAAACTGCAATTTATTTAGACTGCAATTACATCATAAAGCAGGTCGGCCTCTCCCTGCGAAAATCATTGCGTTTCTTTAGACCGCAACCATATTATACCAGTACCGGGAATCTGAAAGCTGGGTTACGTCTGATTGCGCGATATTCAGTTACATCGCGTCGTGACTTTTCTTTAGCCGAAATTTTTAACAAGAGATTACTTAAATGGCTTGTAAATTAAACAATTAGCAAGTTAAATAAATGGTTTTATATTACACTATATGAAACTATTCGATTTAAATCCCGTATGAGTATACGCCAAACTAACTTAAAATGATGCTGCAATAAAAAGTATTAACACAACAAAATGAGTCGAATATTTCTTTTTATTTTCTGTTTGTACCAACTTTTTGCCGGAGTATCATATTCGCAAACACCCGCCCTTAAATTTAAACAGTTAAGCACAAACCAAGGCCTTTCCCAAAGTCATGTAGTAACCATTCTAAAAGATAGCCGTGGCTTTATGTGGTTTGGAACCGAAGATGGCCTTAATAAATACGATGGCTATAAATTTACCCATTATAAGCACGACCAGAATAACAAGACAACTATTATTGATAATTATGTACAATCGATAACGGAAGATAGTTCCCGCAATTTATGGATTGGAACCGAAAGCGGGCTTGATAGATTTGATCGGGCTACCAATACGTTTATCCATTACTCCAATCAATCAAGTTTTGCAGTTATGTCTGTTTTTTTGGATAGCAAAAAAAGGATGTGGCTGGGCACCAGTAAAGGCTTATACCTGTTTAATGCTGCAAATGGTTCCTTTAAAAAATTCACACATGCAGATAAAAGAAACAATATAATTAACGATTTTATATACCAGGTTACCGAAGATAATAATGGCTGGCTATGGATAGGAACTGATGACGGGCTGTATCATTTTAATCCCCAAAACGGTAAGTTTATTGGTTATTTTCATGATGCGGCAAATAACAGCAGCATAGGAGCCAGTTGGATAAAAACAGTTTATAAAGATAGCAAAGGCAATATTTGGGTAGGTACACACGGCGGCGGGCTTGCGTTATATAACCCCGCCAGCAACTCGTTTATAAATTTTAAACACGATCCAAATAACAGCAATAGTATTTGCCATAACGACATCCTTTCGATACTCGAACACAACGGGAAGCTATGGATAGGGACCGAAAATGGCGGCATAAGTGTGCTGGACTATCCCGCCAACAAGTTTGTTGGTTATAAGTTTGATGCAAATGACCCTTACAGCCTTAGCAGTAACTCTGTTTATTGTTTATATAAGGATAATACAGGAAATATATGGATAGGCACTTATTCGGGTGGGGTTAACTTTTTGCCGGCGTTTGGCAATAAATTTACCTCTTATAGCCAAAACGCCAATAATTCAAATAGCCTGAGCAACAATAATGTGCTGGCCATATCGGGTGATGGAAGTGATGAAAATATTTGGATTGGCACCGATGGGGGAGGCCTGAATTTATTTAACAGGAAGAAAAAAACCTTTGTGCACTACCTGCATAATGATAATAACTCCAACACTATAAGTGATAATTACCCGATGGCTATAGTGCCGATAGATAAAAACACTATCGGTATTGGCTACCACATTGGCGGGTTTGATTTGTTTGATAAGACAAAGGGTACTTTTATACATCACATGCCGCAGGCAAATAACCCGCATAGCCTGTCCCTTTCAGATATCAACAATGTGTATAAAGACTATGATGGTAACATATGGCTGGGCACCTGGAAAGGGGGGCTTAATTATTTTAACGTAAAAACCGGCCTCTTTACACGATACAGGAATAACCCGCAGGACAATAACAGTATAAGCAGCGATATTGTCCCCACTGTATACCAGGATAAGCAGGGCAATATGTGGATAGGTACCGATAACGGCCTGGATATGTTAAACCCCAAAACCGGGCGCTTTACGCATTACCGGCACAATGAAGAGGACAAACACAGTTTATCAAACAACACTGTCGAATCGGTTACCGAGACAGATGACGGCGATATATGGGTGGGTACCAACGGCGGCGGCCTTAACCTGCTGAACAAGCGCAGCCAAACATTTACCATATACACCGAAAGGGAAGGCTTGCCTAATAACGTGATCTATACAATTTTGAAAGATCGGAAAGGCAACTTTTGGTTGAGCACCAACAAGGGTATTTCACGGTTTAACCCCAAAACTAAAGTCATCAGGAACTATGGTATTTCTGACGGGTTGCAGGGCGATGAATTTAAAGGGCACTCCTGTTTTCAAACTGCCGATGGGGAAATGTTTTTTGGAGGCGTAAACGGATTTAGCACCTTTTATCCGGATAGTTTGAAAGATAATGACTTTATTCCTCCGGTTTATGTTACCGGGCTGCAGATTTTTAACAAACAGGTAAGCACCGCCGATAAAAATTCGCTGCTCCAAAAAGATATCAGCGAAACAAGCTCGATAAACCTTTCCTATAAACACTCGGTACTTACCTTTGAGTTTGCGGCCCTGAATTATATCATCCCCGAAAAAAACCAATATGCTTATAAGCTGGAAAACTTTGATAAAGACTGGAACTATGTTGGCAATAAGCGAACTGCCACCTATACCAATCTTGATCCGGGTACATATACATTCAGGGTTAAGGCATCAAATAACGATGGTAAATGGAACAACAAAGGCACGGCTATCACTATTTATATTGCACCCCCTTTTTGGCTCACCTGGTGGTTTAAGCTAATTGTAGCTTTAACTTTTATGATAAGCGGCCCGGCATTTTATCTTATCCGTACGCGTGCCATATTAAATCAAAAGGCCGAGTTGGAGCGCCAGGTAAAAGAACGTACCGAACAACTGGCACGGGCAATAGAGGTGGAGAAAAAATTAGCACTTGAAGCCGAGGAAGCCAACCGGGCCAAAAGTATATTTTTAGCTACCATGAGCCACGAGATTCGTACACCCATGAATGGGGTAATCGGGATGGCCTCTTTACTTGCCGAAACACCTTTGAATGAAGAACAGTTAACCTTTACCGAATCTATACAAACCTGTGGCGAAGACCTGCTGGCAGTTATCAACGATATTTTAGATTTTTCTAAAATAGAATCGGGCAATATGGAACTGGAGGAAAAGGATTTTAGCCTGCGCACCTGTATTGAAGAAGTTTTTGATGTTTTTGCTTTAAAAGCAGCCCACTTAAAGCTCGATTTGGTTTACCAGATTGACTATGATGTGCCGGCGCAAATTATTGGCGATAGTTTAAGGCTTCGCCAGATCCTGATCAACTTAATAAGTAACGCTATCAAGTTTACAAAAAAAGGTGAAATTTATGTAGCTGTACATTTGCTCAGTACGTCAGAGGATAATCACATCGAATTAAGCTTCGAGATCAAAGATACCGGCATTGGTATTTCTGCCGACAAGCTGCACCGGTTATTTAAAGCGTTTTCGCAGGTCGATTCATCAACCACCCGCCAGTATGGTGGTACCGGGCTTGGCCTGGTTATAAGCGAGCAGCTGGTGAAGCTAATGGGCGGTAAAATTAGCGTGGAGAGTGAAATTGATAAAGGGAGTACCTTCAGGTTTAATATTCATACACAAAGGAGTTTACTGCAAGATGCCGTGCAAATAAACCATAGTATGAATGGTTTTGAAAAAAGCGGAATTTTGATTGTTGACGATAACGATACCAATTGCCGGATTTTAAAAGGCCAGATGGAGCAATGGCAGTTAAGCCCGGTGGTAGCCAATTCGGGCGAGCAGGCCCTTGATATTTTATCGCAGCAGCACGATTTTAAACTGGTTATTACCGATATGCAAATGCCGTTTATGGATGGGATAGAGCTTGCCAATTTAATACGGGCTAAATATCCCGATTTGCCGATAATGCTTTTAAGTTCGATAAGCTATATTTTCCATAAAGATAATCCCGGTCTTTTTTGTGCGATATTGACCAAACCTGCCAAACAAAATAATTTATACAAGCATATTATAAAAGAGCTTGCCAGGCATGTAAACGGGCCCGGAAACGAGCCGGTGCCAACTGATGCCGTTAAACATAAACTGCCTGATAATTTCTCGGAAAGGTACCCATTGCATATTTTGGTTGCCGAAGACAACCAGATGAACCAGAAATTAATTATGAAGGTTTTGAGTAAACTGGGGTATGAAGCCGAATTGGCCGCCGATGGATTGGAAGCCCTGGAGCTGGTTAATAAGAAAACATTCGACGTTATTTTGATGGATGTGCAAATGCCCAAAATGGATGGCCTGGAAGCCACGCGAATAATAAAAAAACGTTTCCCCGAACGTCCTTTTATTATTGCGATGACAGCCAACGCGCTGCAAACCGACCTGCAAATTTGTATGGATGCAGGTATGGACGATTATATAAGCAAGCCATTTAAACTGGATGACCTGGTGAACAAGCTGGAAAAATGGGCGTTGAAAGGTAGTGTGCGCATTAGTTAGGCAGGTTAATCGCCTTCCGTTAAAAATCCCTGATCAACGGTTTTAAACTTTAGTAAAGTTTCAGACAGGATTTTTCTCTTGTTCGAAGCCGATTCTTTCATGCTTTCAGTCATAGAAGAAACAAGCAGTTCAACATGGTTCCTGTAAATTCTGCCTTTGCCGTAAGGGTCTATATACACGCCTGTTTTTTTCCTGAGGTGCGAAAAAACAAATTCAATTTCATCAAAATCATCCTGGGTGATTTCAAATAACACCTTTTTTTTATTTGCATCCAACAAGTCGTAAAAATCTATAGCCATATTTTATACTCGCTATAAGCGGCTGTTTAAGTTCTTATTAATCTCAGCCTTTATAAAAAGCCTCCCTTATCTGCACTAAAAGTAATCCGGCATTACCCACATCAGGCCTTTCGGGCAGGGCTGACGTTTCATAGGCCGCTTTTACGCTTTCCATTTTTTCTTCCACCATTTTCATCAACTCGTCAAACTCAAAATCGCCGTTGCGGATTTTGAGTAAAAAATCACGGTCGTGGCGTTTTACTATTAACTCTTGATGTACAGCTATTTCTTCGGCCATATTGAGCAACCGGAAGGTGTGCATCATATTTTTGGCATCGTAGCTTTTGCCGTGTGCCAACGTGCTTTGGTAGCGTAAATCGTTCCGCTTATCTTCCCACTCCTGGTACTCGTTATATTCCCGGCAGTAAATGGAATAGCTGTCTTTATTAAAATTCATCACTGCCAGGTTTTCAATCCCCTTGGGTACCTGGCTTAGCTGTACATCATCAGCCCCGGCGCCAGAGATAAGCCCTTTTAACCGGCCTTCTGTCAGCTGGTTTTGATGGTATAACAAATATACATTCCTGAAATGGTCCAGGTTAATAAGGCCGCATTGCTCCTGGGTGTAGCTATTTTCCCTGAGCCATTCCTTTAGCGGGATACTGCCGTTGTTGTGTATCACATAGCAAAAATCCAATACCGATTTACGGTTGCTATCCATCGGCCGGTTTATTTTTTTGTTGAGGCCCTGCGCCTTTTTTATTTGTGTTTGCGCATAACCGGCAAAGGTATCCATACACAGTTTTGATAAAAAATCGACAGGTTTAACTAAATCCATCAGCGGATGGCGGTACAATACATGTTCGGCCGGGGTGTTTAGCAGCTCCAGGATATTGGGATTATTTTTAACCAGCAGATCAAGAAACCGGCCTACCTCAAAATAAACCTCATCATTGGTGGCATTGGCTATCTGCTCCTGCCGTTCAAACCCGTATAGTTGTTTTTGCGGCATCATGAAGATGCCCTTCTTGTCCACGTCCGACCCGGCCACGTTGAGGTTATACGCGGTACTGCCGCTTACACAATCCAGCAGGATAAGTTCTTTGCGTAGTTTTAATTCCTTGTAGTCCATCATTGTATATGCCTCCTGAACAACTCATTTAATGGCTGCGCCGGTTGCTGTTCTGATGTAAATTGTTGTAGTTGCTCTTTGCATCTATTCAGTGTATCAGCCAGCCATTCGTTTAATAGATCAACCGGCTTTATCATCGCCTTTTCATCGGCCATTTGTTTTTGTGCCAATAACCCGTTTATTGCATCCTGTATTTTATTATCGGTTAGCAATACCCGTAGCTTATCAAATTCCATGGGCGGTACGGTTTGTTTCTCCACTATCCACCGGCAGGCAAGCGCCGGGCGCAATGCGTAAAAATATCGCTTAAGTTTTATCTCTTTGCCCTGCAAATCATCCCGAAGGGTGTTGTGCGCCATAGATAAATAGTGGTTTCCGGCAGATCTTAAGGAAAAATAGCCTGGCATCAAACTGCGCAGTTCATCAACAAAAGCATCATCCTGCCGGTATACTATCGGCGATTGCAGCCACTCGTACAAAGGCGCATTTGATTTCATGAACAGCTTTAACGTTTTCTTTAAATCCCAGCCGCCTATGTCCAATACCTCGTTAACCGGCAAGCCAACCACATCAGGCATTTCAACAATGCTCAAATAATCGTTGGCAGGGCGGCAGTAGATAAACCGTACATCAAAATCACTATCGGGCGAGGCAAAGCCCCATGCCCTGCTGCCCGATTCGCAGGCGTACAGGATTTTTATATTTTCCGACTGCTCCAGTTCGAGCAGTTTTTGGAGGATGGTTTGTTTCATGTTAAAATATTTTTTAAATGTAGAGACGCATAATTGCGTCTCCCGCAGGACAGTCTCAATTGCAAATCTTACACCTAAACGCGGGAGACGCAATTATGCGTCTCTACAAAAAATTACAACCTTGGGTCAACCGGCTCGCTTTCCATGGCCAGCACACCAAACACGCACTGGTGCACACGCCTTAACGGCTCCTTATCGGTAAAACGCTGCAGTCCTTCAACGCCAAGTAAAAACTCGCGCAAGGCAAGGCCTCGTTTGGCGTTTAATCCCCTTGATTTTAGCCGTTCCATATTTTCGGGCGCGGTGTATTCCGGGCCGTAAATAATGCGCAGGTATTCCCTGCCCCGTATTTTAATAGCGGGTTGTATCAGTCCCTTTTTATCTTTTTCGATAAAATTATAGGGCTTAACTACCATGCCCTCGCCGCCTTTAGCTGTTAAAGCTAACCACCATTCTGTTGCATCGTTTATGCTGGCAGCATCATTCAGGTTTACAACCTTGTAAGGCGTTGCCAGTAATATGGCCGGGTCATGCGCGCAGATTTTCGCAATCTGCTCCATATGCCACTCGTGGTTTTCGTCCGTCCATAACTTGCCTTCGGATGCCATGATGTGGAAGGGCGCCAGCTTGTAATCGTCCAAACTGTTTACCGGCCAGCAATAGCGTTGGTAGGCGGCAGTGAATTGTTCTGCCTCCTGTTGCCTTTCACCGTATTCGGCCAAAAGAGTTTCGCCATTGGCATCTCTGGCGGCCAGTTGCTTTAAAGCGTCGGTCACTTCGGCTAAAGCATGCGTGGCGGCGGTACCCACAGCAGCATACTGCGTTTGCAATAAAGCCTGCGCTTTGGCGCTCCAGGGCATTAGTTCGGTATCCAGACAAACCCAATCGGTATCAAAACGCTCGTAAAATTCCGAATTTATCAACGCCTCATTCAGCCTGCTCAATAAAGCCTGTTCGGTATTTTTATCATTAAAAAAGGCCCGGCCTGTACGGGTATAAATAGTACCAATACCCTCATTGCTGATGCCAAAGGCTTTGCTGATAGCAGCCTCGTTTTTACCCACAATAACCACTGCCCTTGACCCCATATGTTTTTCCTGGCAAACTACCTGGCCAATTTCTGCAGCCTGGTAATAATCAAAAGCCTCGGTCGGGAACTCCAGGTAGTCATCCAAAATGCTGGTTTTGCTTGGGCTCATGGTTGGCGGCAAATAAATGAGCCATTTTGGGTTGATAGCAAAGCGGCTCATCACTTCCAAAGCTGCAATGGCATTCTCTTCCCTGATGGTGATATTGTTGCCCAGCCGTGTTTCTACAATTTGTTTCCCCATAAAATCGGCAATATCCAGCACCTGGTCGTTTTCCTGTTGCAGGGTTAAGCTTTCTGTCGAGGGCTTAACATAGTTTAAAGGCTTTGCCGGTTCGCAGTAAACCTCCTTGGCCTTTACGGCAACCAGTTCCCGCTCGGGGTAGCGTAACGCTGTAAGCGAACCGCCAAATACGCAGCCGGTATCAATATCGATGGTATTGTTTAACCATTGCGCCAGCGGTACAGGTGTATGCCCGTAAACCACCATGGCCTTGCCGGTGTATTCGGCAGCCCAGTTAAGCCTTACGGGTAAACCAAATTCATCTATCTCGCCCGTTGTATCGCCATATAAACAAAACTCGCGTACAGCGCCAGATCCCCGGCCCTGCATGCTTTCTTTTAATCCCGCATGGGCAACCACCAGTTTGCCATCGTCAAATACGTAATGGCTTATCAAGTCATCAATGAATTTGCTAACCTTATTCTTAAACTCAGGTGTTTCCGTGCTCAACTGCTCAATTGATTTTTCTAAGCCGTGTTTAGCCTGTACATTTTTACCATTAAGCCAGCGCATCAGTTTAACATCGTGGTTGCCGGGTACGCAGTAAGCCGTGCCGGCTGCTGTCATCGCCATTACCAATTTTAACACTTTGGGCGTTTTTGGGCCTCGGTCAACCAGGTCGCCTGCAAATACGGCTTTTCTGCCTTCGGGATGTGCCCAGGTTTCTGTATTATTTACATAACCTAATTTGCCCAACAGCGTTACCAGTTCGTCATAGCATCCATGAATATCGCCTATAATATCCAACGGGCCGTTTTCGTGCTTTTTGTTATTATACAATGGGTCGCGGACGATGCCGGTTATGGCATCCACCTCCTCTGGCGACCGTAATTCGATGATATTGCGGAAACCTTCATACTTCAGCTTTTTAAAACTGCGCTTTAACTGCGAGATATGCTGCGGGATAACATGAGCGCCAAAATTACGGTCGGGCCGCAGAGCGTTTCTGGCGGCGCAAACTTTTTCGGGCATATTCAGGATGATGGCCACCGGCAGGCAATGGTACTCTTTGGCCAGTTTCACCCAGTCGCGGCGTGCTTCTTCCTGTACGTTGGTAGCATCTATCACGGTAAGCAAGCCGTTTTTTAAACGCAAGCTGGTAATGTACCTTGCCAAGGCAAAAGCATCTGCCGATGCAGCCTGGTTATTTTCATCATCGCTCACCATGCCACGGCAGGTATCTGACGATATGATTTCCGTGGGTTTAAAATGCTTCCGGGCAAAGCTCGATTTCCCCGAGCCGGTTGCACCTATCAGCACTACTAAAGCCAATTCGGGTATTTTTATATTTTTATCTCTTGACATTTCTTCTTTCGTTTTATTTTAAGTCCTCTCCCGCGATTCTTAAACAAGTTATCCATGAGGTATTTCGGTTCAAATAGCCATCGGCTTTGAACGCTGGCCACCACTCACCCCGGCTACGCTGCGCTGGCCCACCCTCTCTCCGGCTTACGCCGCATAGAGGGTAAACTCCATTTTTTTTCGCCCCTCTATGCGACGCAGTCGGAGAGAGGGGCAGAACGAGCATAGCGATGTCCGGGGTGAGTCCTCGCCGCCATGCGATATACGTCATTCCCCTTCAGAATTTCGCCAAATCCGGGCTATAACCCACTTTCCTCTTGCTTAAATACCGCCATCTGGCTTAATGCACCTACCTCGGGATCAACCTCGCCAACGGGTTTAAATGATACGGTGTAGCCAAATTGTGCGGCCACCCGGTTTGCCCATGCTTCAAATTCGGGCCTTGTCCATTCAAAGCGATGATCGTTATGGCGCATTTTACCTGCTTCATGATTGGCAAAGCGTACGTTATATTCGGCGTTGGGCGTGGTTATTACTACCATTTCTGGTTTGGCATATCCAAACACCGATATTTCCAGCGCGGTTAAACGCTGCTCGTCCAGGTGTTCAATTACTTCTACCAGGGCAGCACCGTCAAAGCCTTGCAGGCGTTTATCGCGGTAGGTTAATGAGCCCTGGATCAGTTGCACCCTTTGCAGCTGTCTTTCGGTCATCCGGTCCAGCTTCAGCCTTTCTTTGGCAATTTCCAGCGAGCGGTAGCTTACATCCATCCCCAAAACAAACTCAAATTGCTTTTCGGCTAATAACAGCTTTATGAGGCGGCCCTCGCCACAGCCCAAATCAACCACTCGTTTGGCGCCTATAGATAGTAATTCATGTTTAGCAGCCAGTAAGCGCAGGTCATGAATGCGCAACTGCGGCTCTTCCGCATCATTTATTCCGGGAGTTTCAATTTCAGCAGCATCGGGGTCAGCCTGATCTTTACTCAGTAAAACATCCAGTGTTTGGTTTGCCAGTGAACGCTGGCCTTTCATGTACCGGCGAACGATGAGTTCCCTTGCGGGATGTGTTTCCAGCCAGCCCTTGCCTTTGGCCAGCAACTTTTCTATCTCTTCCTGGTTTACCCAATAGTGCTTATCATTATCACATACCGGGATTAACACATACAGGTGCGATAACAATTGCTGTAGCGTTACCTGGTTGTTTAACTCCACTGTAAAATAACGGCTATTGCCCCAATCAGGGTACGTTGTATCCAGTGGATGCTGTACCGCATTAATGGTATATCCCAAAGGTTCAAAAAGCGCTTTCAATAGTACTTCGCCTCCCTTAACAGGCAATACGGCGAGCTTTGCGGTAAAGGGCATGGCTATATCAACCAGTTCGGGCTTGTCTTTACAACGGCCGTTAAGGGCCGATGAATAAGCCTTGGCAATGGCTGCGCTCATGAACGAACTGGCTACATAAGGCCTGTCGTTCACGTATTGCTCCAGTGCAAAATCGTTACCTTTTGGGCCTGCGCTGCGTACCAGCCCTACAGGATCTATATCCAGCAGCAAAGCGGCAGTACATTTTTGCGCGCTTACCTCCGGATAAAATATATGGGCCTTGCCCGAAGAAATATCGACAGACTGGATCTTCGCCGGATGCTTGTGCAGCAAAAAGCTCAGATCATCGGCCGGGAAATGGGTGGTGGATATAGTGAGTAACATAAATTGATAGCTGCGCTTAATGTATAATTATTTATTGATGTTTTGTAACAGGATACAAAGTAAGAAGGAGAGTGCGCAGTCTTTTTGCGTAGTGGGGAGGGAAAGTTGTGAAATGTGATTTTATTAGTGGCTGTGAATGGTGCATTTAGTATGGCGGCGGCGACTCACCCCGACGAGGCTACGCCCGTCTGCCCCTCTCTCCGACTGCGTCGCATAGAGGGGCAATAAAACAAAAATGATGTTCACCCTCTTTGCGGCGTAAGCCGGAGAGAGGGTCGGCCAGCATAGCGTAGCCGGGGTGAGTATTAGCCGGCGTTCAAAACCAATGCTGGTGTAAAACGATACACATCAAGATTGCCCAATCGCTATCCCCTCAAACATTTAATTTTTATTCCCCGCAATACCCCGTACTATTGTAAACCAATATAATCCGTTTATGAAACCAATTTTTAAAATAGCCAGGGCTTTTGTGTTGTTGCTGTTAAGCCAGGCATGTTTTGGGCAGACTACAACCAATGTGCTGCCCGACTGGGCTTTTGGCGGTTTTGCACGCCCGGCAAAGTTGAACCCTATTATTTCGCCCGATACCAGCCTCACGTTTATTGACCCGATGAGCAAAAAGCCCGTAGCCTGGGAGGCTAACGATACTTTTAACCCGGGCGCGGCAGTTAAAAATGGCAAGGTGGTGGTTTTATACCGTGCCGAAGATAAGTTTGGTATTGGCATTGGTTTCCGCACATCGCGGCTGGGCTATGCCGAAAGCAGCGACGGTTTGCATTTTGCCAGGCGAAAAGCCCCGGTGCTTTACCCGGCCAACGATGCGGCCAAACCCTATGAATGGCCCGGTGGCTGTGAAGACCCGCGAGTGGCCGTTACCGCAGGTGGCACTTACGTTGTGTTTTATACCGAATGGAACCGTAAACTGCCCCGCCTGGGTGTGGCTACTTCAACCGACCTTATCCACTGGAAAAAGCACGGGCCTATTTTTGAAAAGGCTTATCATGGCCAATTTTTTAACATCGCCAGTAAATCGGCATCGATACTCACCAAAGTAGTGAATGGCAAACAGGTGATCATTAAAATAAACGGGAAATACTGGCTGTATTGGGGCGAGCAGCATGTATATGCAGCAACATCAACCAATTTGGTTGACTGGGCACCTGTGGTAGATAAAAACATGGAATTGAAACAACTAATATCGCCACGCCCAGGCTATTTTGACAGCGACCTTACCGAGTGCGGCCCGCCCGCGTTGATGACCGATAAGGGCATCATCTTATTTTATAACGGCAAAAACAAACCTGCCGAAGGCCGGGATACCAGGTTTAACCCAAACTCGTACTGCGCGGGGCAGGCCTTGTTTGATAGTAAAGACCCGGCGAAGAACATCACCCGGCTTGATCTGCCTTTTTTGCGGCCGATGGAACCCTTCGAAAAAAGCGGGCAGTATGTTAACGGAACGGTGTTTATTGAGGGGATGGCTTACTTTAAAAAGAAATGGTACCTGTACTATGGCTGCGCCGATTCGAGGGTAGGGGTGGCGGTTTATGATCCGGCCAGTCCGGCTAAGCCCGATCCGGTTGGAGGGAATTAGGGCTAAGTCTTAAGCCTTAAGTTCTAAGTCAATTTATTCTTGTTGATGTAGAATTTGAAGGTTTCGATGAAAGGCAGCCCGCTTAATAGTATTAAAGTGTATAATCAAAAGTTAAGTCAATTCTTTTCTGACTTAGAGCTTAAGGCTAAAAATTTAAGGGCGCATACTTTTTAAGCACTAAGTGTGCACCCTTAAACACACAGGCCAAGGGGTGGCCTGCCTGCGCAAAGAGGTCGTTATAAAATTCTCTCTAAAACGATAACGGTCCGTGGCTGCTGCCGAACGGAAACTTATTAACCCGCCCATGCGAATGGTCGCAACGCGTATGATCGCGATACATTTTGGGGTTAAAACTTTGGCAGGGTACTGATTCAGATTTTGTAGCCTCCGCCTTCTCGGGCTGATTAACTACAGTGACATTTTTCTTCATGACGACTTCTCCTGTATGTTTGGTTTATTTGAAATTGGTAGTATGAAGTTAAGCACAAAATAGCTCATTTACAATAGGGTTAGGAAGAAAAAAATAGTATTAAATAATATGGCTTTCCGGCTTACAAAAGTCAATCTACAATAAACGGGCTGGACTCACTTAACAGGATTTTGTAACAGCCATTGAACAAAGTAATCGTGAATGACAGAATCGATATTTGTACTATCTGCACCAACCCAATACCACTGCATTTCACCATCCGCCAAGTCTTCTTTAGCCGAACATAAAGAATCAAAATCATAAAGATAGCTCTCATAGCCCAGTTCGATATAAATTTTGCGCAGAATACGTAACGCCTTTAACGTGGCGATGCTTTCACTTAAGGCCAAGCCTATTAGATAATGTGCATAGTTCTTAATGATTTGGTTTTTATCATTGTAACCTAAACCTAATTCCATTAGAGCCTTTGTCGCTAATGCCTGCAATTCAAACTGATTATCGTTAAGACTCGCGCCCGCGAGTTCCACTACGTATTCCGTATCAAATCCCGCTCTCAACATGTCGACAGCCCAGTTGATAAATGTTTTGTCAACACTTCTGTTAAGTACTTTGTAAGCCAATATTTCGGCAGTTGATGGGATAGGTTTCATCATAAATAAAATTAGCGCTGGCCCGTAAAACGAACCAACGCAGGTTTAGGAATTAATTTGTTAATAAATGTACAGGATATGCATCAATCCTCGGGTTTCTCCCTTGCATCGGCCATCCTTACAATCCTCGGCTCAAATTTGGCCAGCACCTCAACCAGGTCGCTTTGGGCGGCCATTACGGTGTGGATATCTTTGTAGGCCATCGGGGCTTCGTCCATATCGCTCCCTATCAGGGTGATACGTTGATCAATTAGGTTGGCGGCAATGGCTGCTTTATCAAGTGTTTTAAAAGCGGCGCTCCGGCTCATTAACCGGCCCGCGCCGTGCGATGCCGAGTTGATGCTGGCCGCATCGCCTTTACCACGTACCACAAAACCGGGCGTACTCATAGATCCGGGGATGATACCCAACACACCTTCGCCTGCCGGCGTTGCCCCTTTACGGTGAACCATTACATCGGTACCATCGGCCAACTGTTCTTTCCAGGCAAAATTATGGTGGTTTTCAATCATCATAACGGGTTGCCGGTTAAGCGCGCGGGCTATTTTGTTGTGTATCTCGTGGTGATTGGCGCTGGCATACTCGCCGGCCAGGTTCATGGCAATCCAGTATTCCTGTCCCTCGTCCTTATCCAAATCCAGCCAGGCCAGGTGTTTGGCCTCGGCAGGCAGCCTGGTTTTGTCCATGGCTATTTTAGAATAATGGCCGGCTACGCTACCACCAAAACCCCGCGAACCCGAGTGCGATAACAAAGCCAGGTAATTACCGCCCGGTATTCCGTCCAAAACACCATCGGCAATGCTTAGTTCGCCCCATTCTACAAAATGGTTGCCGGTACCGCTGGTCCCCAATTGCGCGTAAGCTTTATCTTTTAATGAACGGATCACTTTTGTTTCCTTCCAGGTATTGCTGTCAAATAACGAGCTATCGAAGTGCAACCTGGTGGTACATCCAATACCAAAGTAAGTATGGTCGCCCAGCATGTTTTTTAATTTATCTGTTTCGGTATCTATTATTTGGGCGGGTAAGTCAAAAATACTCAGGCACATCCGGCAGGCAATATCCACGCCCACCGCAAAAGGGATAATGGTATTGGCTTTGGTGGCCAATACGCCGCCAATAGGCAGGCCATAACCCTGATGAGCATCGGGCATTAAAGCGCCGGCTACAGCAATAGGCAGTTTTACGGCGGTACGCATTTGCGCCAGTGCACCCGACTCTATATGTCCCAATCCCCAAACCGGAAAACCGGCAGTTTCTTCTTTTAGTTTAAAGGTGTTACTTTCCTGTTTTAAAAATTTCCCCTCTTTACGCAAAGCGATAACACTTTCGGCAAGGTTTTTAAATTTACCATCGTTGTTAAACAGGTAGGGTGCAGGGTCGTTAATTAAGGCTTCCAGGTTGGCCAGTATATCCGATTTGCTCATTACCTCGTTTTTCAATAAGCCCGATGCCACGCGGCCAAAGCTTACCAATATATCCACGTCATTAATACCCAGGTCTTTTAAGTTGTTGTTGCTGATCTTTTCTTTTTCCATGATCATTATTATCTTTTTGATGATACAAAATAAAACAGCCACTGCGCAGTCTTTTTGCGCAGTAAAAAAATAATTGATTTAATGACGGATTTTATTGACTAACCATTTTCAATTATTTTATCGGCATCGTTTAATTTACCGCAACCACAAGGACGGCGCGGCGGCTAGCCTGGCAGTTTTAGTGCAAAAGATATCCGATTTTTGGAGTTGTACTTTTTGAATTTTTGTGTAAAAAATCCCTTTTTTTTATTGTGTAAATAAATGCACCATTTGTATCAATAAATAGTGCATTTGTTGCTGAAAAGTGTAAAGTAATTACCTCTTTGTAACTATTTATACATGAATAAAGCGCGGCTTTAAAATGTAAAAAGAAGCATGTAACTTTGTACAGTTTACTCACAAAGAAAAGCGAGTTTTGTGTTGTTTTGAAGCATTGGATTTGTGGAATTCGCTTTAATTTGTGTGAATTAGTGAATGTCCATTTTGCCCACCCACACCATACTTTGCTTTAATAATTTATAAATTCGAAGATTCGAATTCCGAAATCAAAACATGCCTGTAAACCGCAATGCCCTTATCCGCTACCGCACCATTGACAATTGTCTGCAAAACCGCTATAAAAAATGGACGCTTGATGATTTAATTGATGCCTGCTCAGATGCCTTATACGAATTTGAAGGCATTGATAAAGGCGTGAGCCGCCGATCGGTACAGGCTGATATCGAGATGATGCGCAGCAATAAGCTGGGCTATGAGGCTCCCATTATAGTAGTTGATAAAAAATACTATACCTATGCCGATAAAAACTACAGCATTACCAACAGCCCCATCAACCAGCAGGATTTAAAAGTGTTGGGCGAGGTATCAAGCCTGCTAAAACAATTTAAAGGCTTTAACCACTTTACCGATCTGAACGAGATGGTGAGCAAGCTGGAGGATAAAATCTATTCTCAAAAAACGCACAGCGCGCCGGTTATCGATTTTGAAAAAAACGATAACCTGAAGGGGCTGGAGTATATCGAAGTTATCCGTAAAGCCATCGTAGCTAAAAAAACGATGTGCATTACGTACCAATCATTCAAAGCGCGCGAGGCCAACACCTTTTGCTTTAGCGGGTACTTGCTAAAAGAGTACCGCAACCGTTGGTTTGTATTGGGCATGCCACATAAAAGAAACGCGCAAATGCTAAACCTGGCGCTCGACAGGATTCAAACCATAGAAGGGCATGCCGATGAGTACCGCGAAAATAAATCGATAGATTTTGGCACCTATTATAATGATGTTATCGGCGTAACCAAATCACCGGGGCAGCGCGATACGCAGGTGGTGTTCTGGATTGACGATGCCAACGCGCCTTACGTGATTACCAAGCCCCTGCACCATACTCAAAAAGTAGTAAGCGAAGAAAATGGCGGCAAAGTTTTTACCATCCGCGTGATCGTGAATTTTGAACTGGAGCGCGAACTGCTGGGCTTCGGGCCAAAAATAAAAGTGTTGGGCCCCAGGATTTTGGTAAAACAGATGAAAATGTTATTGCAAAAATCATTGAACAGGTATGATACACCATCGGCTATTGATGAAGGCACCGAAGGCTAAGTTTATTTTAACCCCGTTCACTTTTTTTATATCACGCAAACGTTTGACAGGGCGTTGTTTAGCATCTGTTTGGTTGGCTTCCTGCCGGGAAGTTAACCCGATTGCTTTAACAGGATAGCTTATTTTTGAGACAAGGGGTTCATTACCTTCAAAATCGATATCAAAACAGGTCGCCAACGCCAATTAGTCAAACGTTTGCGTTGTGCCCGGCAATGTAAAAGCCAACCTTAATCAATAATTTCAGGGATTGATAATTATGGCGGCCAAAACTGTCCGCGCTTTCCAAATCAAAGTATTAAGCATGATAAAAAAACATACCTACCTGTGGCTGTTAGCCGCGTTGTTGATGCCGGTTTCTGTAATGGCGCAAAGCAAATCAACCTATGATCCGTTGCAGGTTTTTGACTATAGTTTTTTTAAACACAATGGCAACGATATCCGTAATGCCAATGGTGCGCCCGGCCCCAAATACTGGCAAAACCGGGCCGATTATCTAATTCATGCTGCGCTGGTTGAAAAAGATACCGTGATAACCGGCGATGTAACCATCAGCTATACCAACAACAGTACCGATAGCCTGAATTATTTGTGGCTGCAACTGGATCAGAATTTGTTTAAATCCGATTCGCGTGGCGCGGCAACCACACCGGTTAGGGGCGACAGGTTTGATTCAAACGGTTTTAAAGGCGGATACCAGGTTACGGCAACAACAGTAGTATACAACGGTAAAAGCTATACCATTACCCCATCTATTACTGACACCCGGATGCAGTTGCGCTTGCCTTTTGTAGTAAAGCCTCATGGCGATAAAATCAGCATCAAAGTAAATTACACTTTTGCGATACCCGAGCATGGTGCCGACCGCATGGGTCGGCTGGCTACCAAAAATGGCATTATCTTCCAGCTGGCGCAATGGTTTCCGCGCATGTGTGTTTACGATGATGTAATGGGTTGGAACACTTTGCCCTACATGGGTACCGGCGAATTTTACTGTGAGTATGGCAATGTTGATTATTACATTACCACCCCTGCCGATATGATTGTGGCCGCATCCGGCGATCTGCAAAACCCGCGCGAAGTATTGACCGCTACCCAGGTAAGCCGCCTGGCCAATGCCGCCAAAAGCGACAGCACCGTTAGCATTATTAAACAGCAGGAAGTACTTACTGCCAGTAGCCGCCCTAAACAGGCGGGTACTTTAACCTGGCATTATAAAATGCAAAATACCAGGGATGTTGCCTGGTCGGCATCAAGGGCGTTTATGTGGGATGCAGCAAGAGTAAATTATCCATCGGGCAAAAAGGGGCTGGCCATGGCCGTTTACCCGGTAGAGAGTGTGGCACCCAACAAATACAACCGGGCTGTGCAGTATTTAAAACACAGCATGGAGTTTTATTCAGAAACCTATTTTGAATATCCATGGCACTCGGCAACCGTAGTGGCCGGTGTGGCTTTGGGCATGGAATACCCGGGCATTGTGTTTTGCAGCTATAGTATTAAGGACGATGACCTGTTCCGGGATATTACGCACGAGATGGGGCACAACTGGTTCCCGATGATTGTGGGCAGTAACGAGCGGCGCTTTGCCTGGATGGATGAAGGCTTTGATACATTTATAAATGGTTACGCATGGTCGCATTTTAACAATGGCGAGTATGCCGATAAAAGTAACCCGGCGGTTGGTATTACCCCGCAAATGCTGAAAGCTAAAGATGCCCTGATGGTAGCACCCGAGGTGAATAACGAAGGAGGGATGTATTATTACAAAACTGCCTTCGCCCTTAATTTATTACGCAATACTGTTTTGGGTGCCGATAGGTTTGATTACGCTTTCAAAACATATATAAAACGCTGGGCTTACAAACACCCCCAGCCCGACGATTTTTTCCGTACCATGAACGATGCCGCAGGCGAAGATCTTACCTGGTTTTGGAAAGAGTGGTTTTACACCACCTGGAATATCGACCAGGCTGTTACCGATATTAAGTATGATAAAAACGGCGCGGCATCGGGCGCCATCATCACCATAGAAAACCTGCGCGAAATGGTAATGCCTGTTACCGTAAAAATTGTGGAGCAAAACGGTAAAACGCAAATTGTAAAATTACCGGTGGAGGTATGGCAGCGTGGTCCTAAATGGAGCTTTAAGTGTAATACAACTTCTAAAATTGCCAGGGTAATCGTCGATCCTGATAATTTACTACCGGATGTCGACAGGAGCAATAATACGTTGAGGGATTAAGAGTTACGTCTCATTGGGCCATATGTGTCCTCACAAGTCGCTCTTCATCATACTTCTCGTAAACCATATGACATGTCGGGAAGATGACTGTGGGGACACAGTCATCGGGAAGCTATGGATTACCTTTTGCCTTTAATCTTTCGCCTTTAACCTTCTCTCCCCGTTTTTTAGATGCCTTAGCTACCTTATTAAACTCCAAAGCCAATGCCATCCAATGGCTAAATTTTTTGTTGGCGTTAATGTCGTTGCCATCAACCCAAACATAGTCCTTCATTACACGGCTGCCGTTTATCATCTGGCGGCAATCGCCTTTTTCTAATTCCACGGCTGCCTGGTTTTGGCCAATGCGGAAAAGCAGGCCGGTATCGCGCACGCAAACACACATTTTATCATCAACCATAAAGCACAAACCCTGGAACATTTTTATCTCGTCAATTTTGGGCTGTTCGCTTAATGCTTCGCGTACGCGGTTGGTCAATTGTTCGTCGTAGGCCATGTGGTGTTAAGTTAATAGTACTAAGTATTGAGTGAACAGTCAGATTTATCCTCTTTTACTCAGAACTTAAGACTTTCGGTTAAAGACTATCCGTAATTGCATGATAAACAAAGTGGTAGATATTATTATACATGTAGGGATAAAATTAACGAAAATCAGGTCACTTTAATTGTTCTAAATCTTTTTTGATCCGGTTTTTCTCGCTTGCTGTTTTGGCCAGGTTTAGCGCGGTTTTCAAATGGGCTATGGCCAAGGTGTTATCTGCATCTTTATACAAATGACCCAATAACACATGGTACAGGTGATTATCGTTCAGCTTTAATTTTTCGGCTTCAACAATGGCATCCCGCTTACCACGGGCTTTATACAAGGCATAGGTACGGTTAAGGGCGGCCACCGGCGAATAAGCAATTTGCAGCAGGCGGTTGTATAATTGCAGAATGCTTTCCCATTTATCTATGGTATCCTCCTTTACGGTATGCCAATAGGCAATGGCCGCTTCCAGGTGGTATTTGTTTACCTGGTTACCTTTGGAGGCCAGTTCCAGGTAGTGTTTTCCTTTGTGTATCAGTTCATCAACCCAAAGGCTGGTATCCTGGTCGTCATACCGTACCATTTCGCCATGTTCGTCGGTACGCGCATCAAAACGTGAGGAGTGGAAACACATCAGTGCCATTAGGGCATAAGTTTCGGGCAGGTTGGTCAACTCATTTTCGATGAGCAGGTAGGTAAGGCGCATAGCCTCTAAACAAAGGTCTTTACGTAAAGTGGTGTCCTGGCTGGTTGAGTAATAACCTTCGTTAAACAGTAAATATAGCGTAGTTAAAACAGCCTGCAGCCTTTTGCTAATTTGCGAGGTTGCCGGGAACTCAATCTTCACTTTTTCTTCCCGCAGTTTTTCCTTCGCCCTGAACAGGCGTTTATTGATGGTGGCTTTGTTGGATAAAAAAGCGTCGGCAATTTCATCAATCCCAAACCCGCAAAGAATTCTTAACGCCAGGCTCACCTGTGCTTCGGCAGGCAACACTGGCTGGCATATGGCAAACATCAGCTGTAGCTGGCTGTCGTTAATGTGTTTGTCCGAAAGGTCTATTTCAAATTCAGCATAATCCGTCTGTGCTGACTGCAGGATGGGGGTAACCTTTTGATCGAAGATTTTATTGCGCTTTAAATAGTCTTTGGCCCTGTTGCGGGCTACGGCGTAAAGCCAGGCTACGGGGTTTTCGGGCAGGCCCTTAAGCCCCCAGGTTTCGGCGGCACTTAAAAAAGTCTCGCTGGCAATATCTTCGGCAATTTCGGGATGCTCAAAACCAAAGTGCTTGTACAGTACAGATACTATTTTGCGGTACTCGGTACGGAATAAATGCGGCAGCAGTTCGGTTTTGTTCATGGCGGTATAAAGCCACCTCCACGGTACAGGGAGGTAGCAGCATAAAATTACATATTCATGGGCACAACCTGGCGTACCTCAACATTGCCGCCAACCAGCAAAATGGGGCAGCCTTTTGAAATTTCGGTAGCCTCTTCCAACGTATCGCACTTGATCATGGAATAGCCACCTATTAATTCTTTTATTTCAACGTAAGGGCCGTTGGTAACTATCCCATCGGGCCTTACCACCGATCCTGTGCCGTTATACAGGCGGTTGCCATTGCTAACCAGTTTGTTTTGCGCGGCAATACCGCCTAGCCAGTCCATCCATAATTTCATGGTTTCCTGCATCTGCTCTGGCGACCGCGACTCAGTTGCGGTTTCTTCAACTTGTCTGAAGATCAATAAGAATTCGTTCATGATGATTTAAATTTTGGTGATTAAAGCTATAGGACGATCAGGTTTTATGGAATAGGACAGCAAGCTAAAAATAATTTATATATTTCAATTACCGGTTCAAGATACGCCAAATTTGCAATCGGAAAATAAATGTAGCATTTTAAAAAATCCGGTATCTAAACAATCGAAACAAAACAAGGGCATGTCGTTCGAAGAAATTTACGATACATATTACAGCAAGATCTTCCGCGTATGCATGGGCTACATGAACGATCATGGCCGTGCCCGCGATGTTACGCAGGATACATTTATTACCGTTTGGCAAAAGCTGGATCAGTTCCGGAACGAATCGGCCATAGGTACCTGGATTTTCCGGATAGCATCAAACCATTGCCTGCGCCAGTTGGAGAAACAAAACCGAATGCCACCAGGCGAGATGCCGGTAGAACTGGAAGATAAACCGCCACCTGATACGGAAGGCCAGGTGCAACTGCTGTATAGATGTATAGCTGAACTGCCCGAGATTGACCGCATCATCATTTCGTTGGAACTGGAGGATGTAAAGCAAGCCGAAATAGCCGCTATTACTGGTCTTTCCGAAACCAACATCAGGGTAAAGGTTTATAGGATTAAAGAAAAACTATCTCAAAAATTTAAAAAGTATGAGCAGCAATATTGATTTAAAAGCGCTTTGGCAGCAACAGCCAGCCGGCGACAAACCCGATATTAAAGCGGTAATAAAAAAAGCGATGGGCATAAAAAATAAAACAAGGAATAAACTGATATGGACCAACCTGGTATTGCTTGCAACAGTAGTTTTGATAATATACGTTGGGGTGAATTTAGATACACGTGTGCTTACTACTACCATTGGTGTTGTGCTCATTGTATTTGCCATAGTTGCTTTTATGATCGTCAGCAATGGCCTGTATATGGGCCTCTTTAAAAGCCACCCCGAAACGGATACCTTTACTTACCTGGCCGAATTAATGTCGATACAAAAAAAGCAGCAGTTCATTCAAACCAGGGTATTAAAATTATATTTCCTGTTTTTGGGACTGGGCTTGTTTTTATATATGATAGAGTTTGAAAGAAAAATGAGTTTTTTTTGGGCGATAGTATCCTGTGTATCTTCATTGGGGTGGTTAGCCTTTGCCTACTTTTATATAACACCCCGTGTCTTTAAAAGACAGCAGGCCGACATGAATGCTACCATAGCAAAATTACAGGCTATAAATAAGCAATTGCACGAATCTGAAGGAGCGCAGTAAACAGATCGCCTTAAATCTATTACCACTCTTTTGGCTTTTTGTGCTAATTTTACCGCCGCAAAATATCGCCCGCTATGATCCAGGTTTTCCGGTCTTTTAATCCTTTGAATGTATTGTGGCTGGTGATTGTATTGTTTGTTACCCGGTTGGGTTATATAATACAGGTGCCTGGTAAACTGGAGTTTGTGTTTGTTGAGCCATTTGCACGCTTGCTGGTGCCGGTTGCTTACGAGTACGCGCTGTCGCCCGGGCTGAATATTTTTCTTGCAGCGGTGTTGATACTAATACAAGCATTGCTGCTTAACTATTTAATAAATCACTATAATTTATTAAGCAAGCCCTCTTTTTTGCCAGCTTTAATGTATGTAACACTATCGGGGTTGTTTTCGCCTTTTTTGATATTGAGCGCACCACTCATCTGTAATTTTTTGCTGATATGGATGTTGTTTAAGTTGTTTAGCCTGTACAAAGGCGATAGCGCCAAATCAATATCTTATGATGCAGGTATGATTGTGGCGCTTGGCTCGCTTATTTACTTCCCGTTTATTTACCTGTTTTTGATCATTTGGATATCACTTATATTATTTAAACCATTCAACTGGCGCGAGTGGGTGTCGGGCGTTTTGGGGTATGCCACTATCTTTTTCTTTTTGGCTGTGTTTTACTATCTGAACGATAAAATTGCCGTTTTTTACAATATCTGGTTGCCGCTGGGTAAAAAGTTTCCTGATCACATCAGCATCAATTCCTATAATTACCTGCTGCTGATACCTGTTTTACTGATATTGGTGCTTTGCATTTTTAAATTACAGCAAAATTTCTTTAAAAGTTACGTGCAAACCCGTAAATCTTTCCAGCTTTTATTTTTCATTTTTTTGATTGCCGGCTTTTCATTTTACGTGAACGCCTCCTTTCAACTTAACCATTTTTTGTTGTGTATAGCACCCGCCGCGGTGTTTTTTGCCTATTATTTTTTATATGCAACCAAAAAATGGTTTTACGAAAGCCTGTTTTTATTGCTGTTAATCAGTATTATCTACTTTCAGTTTAACAAATTTTAACTTTTACATTCGTTCAAATTTCAGCGGTTATATTAGTTTTGTAGCGTGAAACTATTATTGGCTGCTGTTTAAACAAACAACAAGGCGATTGTAGTATCATAAAAACTTACACAAAAAATAAATCAGATGAAATTTGGCGTAGTTATATTCCCCGGCTCTAACTGTGATGAAGACATCATATATGTATTAGAAAAAATAATGGGTCAGCAGGTTGTGAGGTTATGGCATAAAGACCATGACTTACAAGGTGTAGACTTTGTTGTTTTACCCGGCGGTTTCTCCTTTGGCGATTATCTTCGTTCGGGTGCTATCTCCCGTTTTTCGCCAATTATGCAGGAAGTTATCCAGTTTGCTGCAAAGGGCGGTTACGTAATGGGTATTTGTAACGGTTTCCAGATATTGGCCGAAGCCGGTTTGCTGGATGGCGCTTTGCTGCATAACGAAAATCGTAAATTCATTTGCCGCAACATTTATCTTAAACCACAAACAACCCAATCGTTGCTCACTGCTGGTTTAGAGCAGAACCAGGCATACAAAATACCTATCGCCCATGGCGAGGGTAACTTTTTTGCCGATGCCGACGTGATAAAACGCTTAAATGATAACGACCAGGTAATGTTCCGCTATTGCGATGAGGCAGGTAATATTACAGCTGATGCTAACCCTAACGGATCGTTGGAAAACATTGCCGGTATCACCAATGCTGCCCGCAACGTATTTGGTTTAATGCCTCACCCCGAACGTGCTGCCGATTCATTATTGGCTAACGAAGACGGACTGGCCATTTTTGAATCAATATTATCAGTAGTCAGGGCCTGATGACCAGCCTGGTTATCGATATTGGTAACACCCTTACAAAGATTGCCGTATTTGAGCTTGATGAGTTACTTACGGTTGAACAATTTGAAGATGTGCCCATGACCAGGCCGGATGAACTGATCAGTAAGTATAAAGTTGACAGGGGAATTGTATCGTCGGTAAAAAAAAATGTGGAGCCCTGGGAAACAAGCTTAGCATCTAAAATACCGCTGGTTACATTTAACAACGCCATGACCAGTGGAATACAAAACCACTACCTAACCCCCGAAACACTTGGTACAGATAGAATGGCTGCCGTAATAGGGGCAAGCCATATATACCCAGGGCAAAATACCCTGGTAATAGCAGGCGGCACCTGCATAACGTACGACTATGTTGACGCCAACCGGAATTATTTTGGAGGCAGCATATCACCGGGTTTAAATATGCGTTATAAGGCAGTAAATTATTATACTGCCGGTTTGCCGCTTATAAATGCCGATGCCGGGTTTACGCCGGGTTACGGAAACAATACCGAAACTGCTATACGTTCGGGTGTGCAAAACGGTATAAAACATGAGTTAACCGGGTTTATTGAAAGCTATAAAGCCATTGATAACCAACTAAATATTGTGCTAAGTGGGGGCGACAGTATTTTTTTTGATACGCTGTTAAAAAACAGCATCTTTGCCCCCTATATAAAAATTGAACCTTATTTGGTTTTAAAAGGATTAAACGCAGCTATACAAAAGCATAATGATTAAATATACCAGGTTTCTTTTAACACTTCTATTTTCTGCAGTAATTGTATTTGCAGCAAACGCGCAGTCTACCACCAGCTCTCCATATTCAAGGTTCGGTTTGGGCGATATGACCCCACAATCAACTGCTCAAAGCCTTGGCACAGGCGGCATTGGCGTTGCTACCAACAGGATCAGCCTGTTTAATAACATCAACTTCCTTAACCCGGCATCATACGCGGCTATTAATTTAACTACTATTGATATAGGTATTTACAGCAACTTTTCAACCCTGAGCCAAACCGGGCAAACCAGCCAAAGCAATAAAAACTTCAGGTTAAGCCACATCGCTTTTGGTATTCCTGTTAGTAAGCATTCGGCATTTAGTTTTGGCTTGTTGCCCTATAGCGAACGTGGATATAACTACAAAAAATCGGTTAGCAGTTTAGGCACTTCTTCGCCGGCCGATACCAATACTACCAACTATACTTATAATGGCGACGGTGGCCTATCAAAAGCGTATATCGGTTATGGCTTTACAATTGCCAAACATTTATTAATAGGTGGTAATGTATCCTATATATTTGGTAATTTAAAAGATAATACAACCACCGAAACGCCCGGACTTGCAGGATTTTTGAACACAAAAATTGAGCAAACCAATGCTATTGGCGGTTTAAATTATGATTATGGTTTACAATATTCCATTGACCTTTCCGAAACCAAACATGTTATCCTGGGTTACTCGGCATCAGCGGGATCAAAACTCAACTCACAATCGAGCTTCATTGTAAGCCACTATACCAACGATGCTAACGGTAACCCCAACATCGCGGTTGATAGTGTGATAAATAAACAAGGGTCATCAGTAAAACTGAAGCTGCCGCAAATAAACAGGTTTGGTGTATCGTTCCAAAATGATGGTAAATTTTTAATTGGAGCCGATTACTCGATGGGGCAATGGTCAAACTACACTATTGATGGTCAAAACCAGGGTTTGGTAAATAGCCGCACCATTAATGTTGGCGCGCAAATTACGCCAAACATAGGTACTATACGCAACTACCTGGCTACTGTTGATTACCGCATAGGTGGTATTTACGATGAAACTTACATGGTTGTTAATAACACCCGCATAAAACGGGTAGCTGTAACCGCCGGCTTTGGCTTGCCTTTACGCCCTAACAATGGCAGTTTTTACAAGATCAATTTCTCGGCCGAGGTTGGTAAAAGAGGTACGCTGGCCAATGGCCTGGTTAAAGAAAACTACGTTAACCTGCACTTAGGCTTTACGCTTAACGACAGGTGGTTTACCAAATATAAATTTGATTAATAACAGCATGTACAGCGGGGCAAAATATATGAAGGGCGCAAGCCTGCTGTTATTGCCTTTATTTGGCTTGTTTATAGCCTCATGCGAAAACGACCTGAACAAGGTTAAAGAGATTGCATCTACCGAAATGGGCGTAGTGGTTGAACCGACAACCGGGGTTGACTTGATTATGAGCGATTCGGCAAGGGTTAAATTGCACCTGTTGGCACCGCTTATGTTGCAGTACCAAACAAAAGAACCCTATAAGCTGATGCCCAAAGGGGTAAAGGTTATACTTTACGATAAGCAAACCCAGCAGGAATCGGGTAATATTGTTGCAGATACGGGTATTTCCCGCGATACTAAAAAGCTTATTGAGTTTCACAAAAACGTAGTGGCAACCAATGCCAAAGGCGAAACCTATAAATCTGACGAACTTTACTGGGACCAGACCACAAAAAAAGTTTATTCGCACAAACCAGTACAGGTAACCATGAACGGCGGCAACGTGATGAACGGCGATAGTTTTGAAAGCGATGACGCTTTCCTGCACCCAACATTAAAAAGCAGTACCGGCATATTTCACGTGGACGAAAAAGTGACACAATAATGTTGTTTTTTTCAGGAAAATTTTGTGTTATAGAATTTTACTAAAAATTGTATCTTGCGCCCTCTTTTAAAAGAATATAATAATTACAGAAGTATATGGGTATAATGGGTTTCTTGCGCGAACGGATGGGAAAAATCCTGGCAATCTTTATTGGGGTTGCACTTTTTGCATTCATCGTGAGCGAGGTAGTAAGATCAGGTGGGTCCTTTTTTAAAGACGACCGCAACGAACTTGCCGAAGTAAACGGCGAAAAAGTTCAATTAGATGAGTTTAACAAAAAACTCGACCAAAACACAAACCAGTTTAGGCAACAGTCGGGGCAAAGTATTTCGCCCCAGATATTAAACTATGTTCAGGAAACTACCTGGAACCAGGTGATAAGCGAACTGTTGCTTAACAAAGAGATTGAAAAATTAGGCTTAACTGTAGGCGGCGATGAAGCTGCTGCCATGGTAACCGGTAACAACCCAGACCAGCAGATAACCCGCGTGCCCCAGTTTGCTGATCAGCAAACCGGCCAGTTTGATAAAAACAAACTGAACCAGTATTTAGCTTTTATATCATCTGCAAAAGCCGATACCACTGCAAAACGTCAGTGGGGTGATTTTTTGACACAGGTATTTGAAGCTAAACAAAAAACCAAATACATGGCTATTGTTACCAATGGCTTATATGTAAACTCGTTAGAGGCTAATGATGATTACCAGGCAAAAAACAAATTGGTTAGCTTTAAATACGCTACACTTGATTACGCGTCTATTCCCGATGCCAAGGTAACTTTAACCGATGCCGATTACAGCACATACTATGATGCCCACAAAGCTGAGTTTAAAAATCAGCAGGAAACCAGGTCATTTGATTATGTAGCTTTTAATGGCGCCCCTTCTAAAGAGGATAGCGCTGCTATTAAGACCGAAGTAAACAAACTGGTTGATAGTATTAAAGTAAGCACCAACGATTCGCTTTTTGTACAGATTAACTCTGAAACAAAAACTCCGCTGGTATTCCAGAAAAAGGGCGCGTTTGAGCCTAAGTTAGATACTTTGATGTTTAACGCTGCCAAAGGTTTTGTTTATGGCCCTTACGTATCAAACGGAAGCTATAAAATTGCCAAGCTAAGCGATGTTAAAACAACCTTCGACTCGGTGCGGACCAGGCATATTTTGATTAGCCCTCAAATTGAAGGTGGTATCGAAAAAGCAACGGCTAAAGCAGATTCACTTAAAAAATTAATTGAAGGCGGCAGGCCGTTTACAGATTTTGTTGCCAATTTTTCGACAGATAAAGGCAGCGCTGTTAAAGGTGGCGAAATACCTTCATTTGATGTTAATGGCTTAATGGCTGGTGGCCAGGGTCAAATTGCCGCCGAATATGCCAACGCGGCTTTTAAAGCAAGCAAAGGCAGCCTGATTGTGGTTACCTCACAGTTTGGTGTTCACCTAATACAGGTGGAGGATCAAAAAGGATCGGTAAAAGTTATTAAAGTGGCTGTTGTTGATAAACCGATTGTTGCCAGCAGTAAAACACAAACTGTTGCTTACAGTAAAGCCCAGGGATTTTTAGCTGCTTTAACAAAAGATAATTTTGATGCCGAAGCTAAAAAAGAAGGTATTAAAAAGCTAAGTGCTGACGATGTTGCCGGTACAGCTGCAGGCCTGCCAGGCTTGGATAATGCCCGTGAAGTTGTAAGATGGGCGTTTAAAGCCGACAAAGGCGACCTGTCCGATAAAGTATTTACGGTTGGCGATCAATACATCATCCCTCGTTTAACTCAAATTAAACCTAAGGGCATTTTACCGCTTGACGTTGTTAAAAAGCAAATTGAACCTGCTGTGCGTAACGAAGTAAAAGCAAAACAACTGAACGAAAAATTTGCTTCTGCGCTGAACGGATCATCATCAATTGATCAGGTTGCTCAAAAGGTAGGCTCCAAAGCCGTTCCGGTACAAAATATTGTTTTTGCTAACCCGATTATACCGGGCCAGGCAGGCGCCGAATACAAAGTTGTGGGTTCTATTTTCGGTTCTCAGCCTAATAAGCTTTCAAAACCGGTTAACGGCCAACAAGGCGTATTTGTTTATATTGTTGAGGGCTTTACCAATCCGGCACCGCTCATCAACAACTTAAGGCAAAAGCAACAAATAGCGCAAACCTTAATACAACGTGCAGATGGACAGGTATTGGATGCGCTGAAAGATAATGCCAATGTAAAAGATAACAGGGCTAAACTGTTATAATATAAATTAAAGTAATTTTACATCCGGGAACAGCGTTAAACCTGTCGCCCGGATTTTTTTTGCCTGGAGATTTTTTTAAAATCGCCTAAAAAACATCGGCGAAAGACTTGCGGAGTTTTAAAAACTTCGCAAGTCTGGGATTTTCCAACATGTCATGAGTAGGGACGGAGGATCTATTCGAGAGCTTTTCTATCGGTAGGAACGAAGATTTACAAGGCAAATCAAACTCAGCCTACATGTTGGGGTTAAAAAAATCAGGATTTAGAATTTAGTGCAATTAGGATTTAGAATTTGAACTTATGGATATCCAGGAAAACATAGTAAACAAAGTGGCCCAAAGCGGCTTGGTTACCTTAGATCCCGCATCGTTTTACCCGGCAGGCGAACGCGTTATTTACGACATTAAAGATAACCTGTTCCATGGCCTGATGCTGCGCGAAAAAGATTTACGCGATTTTATAAAGGAACACGATTTTACGCAATACCAGGACAAAAACGTAGGAATTACCTGTAGCGCTGATGCTATTGTGCCAACCTGGGCATACATGTTACTGGCAAACCGGATGGCGCCTTATGCCCGCGAGGTTGTTTTTGGCAACGCAGATATATTGGAAACAGTTTTGTTTGAAAAAGAGATTGCGAAAGCCGACCTGGAACAATACGCAGGTCAGCGTATTGTATTAAAAGGATGCGGCGATATAGCAGTACCGGTTTCGGCCTATGTGGAGCTGACCAAAAAGTTAACCCCGATAGTAAAAAGCATGATGTTTGGCGAGCCGTGCTCAACTGTGCCAATTTATAAGCGTAAGGATTAATATTAACTATTTGCTTTTAATTGAATCCCACTAACCAATAGTTTCCGGTTCATGCAATAAAAATGGGTTTAAACCATTTATAGTATCAATTGTCCTATTCATGTGCTGGTTATAAACATCAATTGGCTTCAGTTAAAAGCAAACATTAATGAAAAAAATCTTCTCGTGCTCCTTGTTCTTTGTACTGTTTTACGCTTCGGGCTTTGCACAGGAACTTGCGAAAGTAAGTGAGCCGGTATTTAAAGTGGGCGAAAAACTGAGTTATAAAATGCAGTATGGCTTTTTTACCGCCGCCGGAGCCAATATCAGGATTGAGGCCAGCGATAAAAAATTACCCGGCAACGCATTTCATTTGATTGCCGAAGGAAAAACAGCGGGCACCTTTGATATATTTTATAAGGTGCGCAACCGTTACGATTCGTATGTAGATCAAAATACATTGTTGCCTTACTTTTATAGCGAAGACCGGCACGAAGGTAAATGGAAGCATACCGATAAAGCTACCTTTGATCAAAAAGACAATAAAGTAACCGCCAATAAAGGCGAATTTTCATATAAAGGCGATTCATTTGATTTTGTATCGGCATATTATTTTGCCCGCACAATTGATGTATCCAGGCTTAAAACAGGCGATACATTTGACCTGCAATATTTTTTAGAGGATGGCTTTCATAAAATGAATATCACCTACGTGGGTACAGAAACTATTAAATGTGATATGGGTACCTTTAATTGTTTGAAATTTAACCCTACAATTATCCCCGGGCGTATTTTTCGTAAGGATAGTAAGTTGTACCTTTGGATTACCAATGATGGCAACAGGATACCTGTAAAGGCGCATGTTGAGGTTATTTTAGGCAGCATAACAATGGAGCTACAGGCCGCAAGCGGATTGAAGTATCCATTAAACCCCATTAAGAAGTAAATTAAAATATGATTGAGGTAGGTAACGTGTTGGTGCACGAAGATGTAGTTAAAGAAAACTTTGTTTGCAATTTAAACAAATGTAAAGGTGCCTGCTGTTTAGAAGGAGATTCGGGTGCACCATTAAATGCCGACGAACTCGATATTTTAAAAGAAATATATCCAAAAGTAAAGCCATATCTTACGGCAAAGGGCATTAAAACCATTGAAAAGGTTGGCACTTATGTTAAGGACTTTGAAGGCGATTACACTACCCCATGTGTGGATACCAACAAGGAATGTGCTTACGTGATTTGGGAAAACGGGATTACTAAATGCGGTATCGAAAAAGCTTATGAAGAGGGCGCTGTTACCTGGAAAAAACCCATTTCCTGCCATTTATACCCCATACGCATTACAGCCTACCCGGAGTTTGATGTGTTAAATTACGACCGCTGGAGCATTTGCAGCCCCGCCTGCACCTTTGGTGACGAACTAAAAGTACGTGTTCACGAATTCTTAAAAGGCCCGCTGATCCGCAAATATGGTGCTGAATGGTACCAGGAATTGGAAGATGAGGTAGCCGGAAGGTAAGCGGGCTTGCTTTCTGGGATTAAACTGCTTCGGTATGCTGCTTTTAAGGTGTTGAGGGCGGTTAATTATATTTTGCCTGTTGCTCCCTGTTTAAAAAGCCGATAATGTGTTTTAAGCGACTTCTGGCTTTTGCATAAAATATTCTGTAAATTTGTTTAAATACCAAAACGGAGGTCTTAATGAAACCCGAAATTACGCTGCCACCTAACGGGGTGTTCAAAACCCATAAGGCATATTCGCCCGAAGAAATACTTGCTGCGGGCGGGGCTACTGCCTTCGGTAAAAAATCAGGCAAAAACAATAAAAGTTTAATTAAGGCTCTGAAAAACGCGCCCGCAGCTGAGCCGTTTACTCAACAAGAATGGGATCAAACCTTGCAGCGGCTAAAAGATGCTAAGTAGTGAATTTATTATTTGATACCAACATTATTTTAACGCTAATCCGTTCAAATAATTACGATAATATTATTGGCTTAATAAATCCTGATAGTGTTCCTGTTTATATTTCTGTAGTTTCAGAAGCAGAGATCAAATCAATAGCAATACAAAATAACTGGGGCATTAACCGGCGTAATAAGCTTAATTTGTTTTTAGATAACGTTAATATTGTTGAGATCAGCCAGATGTTTATCAATACATACACGGAGATCGACAGTTATTCTCAGCGTCGAAATCCTGCTTTTGTTGATTATCCTTTCTCAACCCATCGGAACATGGGCAAAAATGATTTATGGATCGCCTCATTAGCTGCATTACTTGGGTTACAACTTGTTACCACCGATGGCGATTTTGACCATTTAAACAGAGTGTTTTTTGAAGTGCAAAAGTTAACACCAACATTGTAAAATAGTATTGTAAACAGGCACCGGCCTAATTTGCTTAAAGTCGAAACTTTACGAGGCCTATCAAAAAATTGATAGGTTATGCAAAAGCCCTAAAACATCCCCACCAACTCTTTCAAATGCCCTATCTGTACGGGTACATCGTTGGGCTTTGGCGCATTAAAGGGGTTAAAATAAATGGCGTCCATACCAAATTCTAAAGCGCCGTAAATATCGGCTTCCAGGCTATCGCCAATCATCACGCTTTCTTTTTTGTTGGCTCCGGCAAGGTCTATCGCATGCTGAAATATAGCCTTATCGGGTTTGTTGACACCTACATCCTCAGAGATGATAATATTTTTAAAATAGCCAGCCAGGTTACTGCCGGCAATTTTTATCCGGGTGGAGTCTTTAAATCCGTTAGAGATGAGGTGTAGCGTATATTTTGATTGCAGATAAGTGAGCGTTTCATGAGCGTGCGGGAACAGGTTTGTTTTTGTAGGGCACAACTGCACATAGGCATCCTCAAAATCAACAGGCATCAGGTCGGGGTGCAGGCCAAGATCGGTAAAGGTGCGTTTAAATCGCGCATCACGCAGTTCATCTTTAGTAATTTGCCCGGTATGGTATTGTGCCCAAAGCTGATGGTTATTGCGCGTATAAGTTTCAATAAACAAGCCCGCAGAAGTAAGGCCGATACGCTCCAACTGGTGAAGGTGATAAAGTTCATGCAAAGCCTCCTCCGCATTTTTATCAAAATCCCAGATGGTATGATCAAGATCAAAAAAGATATGTTTTTTAATTTCGGACTTCGGGGCTTTAATTTCAGATTGATTTTTCATTTAGATATTATGCGTTGGCGATATAAAGGGGCAACATCCGCCAGTCAATTATCCATCGCCCTGCAAAGTTCGTTATTAGATTGGTTGCCGCTACCTTTTTTTGTTTTTTTAACATTAACAGCTGATTCGCCGTCAAAATATAATCAGGACGACCCTGGCGTAAATAAACCTTCAATTCGCCGGCCATATGCTGTCTCAAATCTCATATCTAACATCTTATATCTCTTTTGGCGATATCCAAAAGTTATTGTACCCCAGGCCTATTTGTATTTCTATCAGTTCCTGTTGCAGCATCTCCAGCACGGCCAAAAAGTTGTATACAAAATGTACCTTATTTTCCGATTCTTTGGCGAGCGCCTTAAAATCGAGCATTTTATTGATCTTAAGCAGGTCGGCAACAGCTTGCTTTTGTTTTTCGATAGTATAAGGATACTGAACCACGGTATGCTTTACCTCTTCGCTGCGGTTAAGGTAGTTGCGCATCAGGCGTTCATGCACCATCATCAGCTTGTACAGGCTTATTTCTGATAGCTCTTCGCCGGGAAGCACCACTTTTTCTACCTGCTCCAGGTCGTGCTTAATGTTACCCCGTTTCTCCTGTTTAAAACGCTCTTCTTCATATGGCCGTAGTTCGTCGCACAGTTCTTTAAACTTTTTATATTCTATCAGCTTACGAATCAGGTTTTCCTTGGTATCGGTATCATCTGCGGTATTTTCGGCCTCGTAGCGGGGTAACAGCATTTTGGCTTTAATGCGCATTAGCGTTGCGGCAACAAAAATAAACTCACTGGCCAGCTCCATGTTCAGGCTGGTCATCTGGTGAATGTAGTTCAAAAAATCGTCGGCAATTTTGGCAATGGGGATGTCATGGATGTCCAGTTCATCGCGTTCAATAAAAAACAGCAGCAGATCAAACGGACCTTCAAACTGGGGTAAATGTATGGCAAAGCTGTCGTCGGTCATATATCAACGGTAAAAGTAACGATTTTTGATTTCGGATTTCGGATGTTCGATTTCGGATTTACGAAAAATGCTTTCATCTAAATTCAGATCCTGATAACCCGCTGTTGCGTTGCGCAACAAGTGAAACACACGAAAAAAAACATCTATTTAATAATCAACACATTACCAATGTCATAAAATCAAAAACGCAACAAAAACGCAATAGCAAAACAAAAATGAAGCCTTTTAAAAGAACTCTCCGTTACCTTCCCCCTTTTACCTTTCGCCTTTCACCTTATTCCCGCTCTTTTTTAATACAAATCGATATGCTTTATTTATAAATAATTAGTTTACTTTGTAGGTTAAATACAGATTACAAATGTCAATGCAGGTACCGGCCGGCGATTTATTGTCAAAAATAAATTACCCTTCTGATTTAAAGCAACTTAGTGAAGATCAACTTGGACAGGTTTGCCAGGAGTTGCGCCAGTATATCATCGATGTTGTATCGGTAAATGGCGGCCATTTCGCCGCCAGCCTGGGGGTTGTGGAACTTACAGTTGCATTGCAATACGTTTTAAACACCCCTTACGACCAATTAGTTTGGGATGTAGGCCACCAGGCATACGGCCATAAAATACTCACCGGTCGTCGCGAAGAATTTCATACTAACAGGATTTATAAGGGCATCAGTGGTTTTCCTAAACGATCTGAAAGCGAATATGATACTTTTGGTGTTGGCCACTCATCAACATCCATATCTGTTGCTTTGGGAATGGCCGTGGCATCGCAATATAAAGGCGAAACCGACAGGCAGCATGTTGCCGTTATTGGCGATGGCGCCATGACAGCCGGTATGGCCTTTGAAGCATTAAACCATGCCGGTATCGAAAATTCCAACCTGTTGGTGATCCTGAACGACAATAACATGTCTATCGATCCTAATGTAGGCGCTTTGAAGGAATACCTTACGGATATTACTACTTCAAAACCCTATAACCGTTTCAGGGACGATATTGCGCATGTACTGGCCAAGCTATCGGCTATTGGCCCGGATGCGTTTAAAATTGCCCAGAAATTAGAAAAAAGCATAAAAGGCACCCTGCTTAAACGAAGCAACTTTTTTGAAGCTTTAAAATTCAGGTATTTTGGGCCGATAGACGGCCACGATGTAAACCACCTGGTAAAAGTTTTAAAAGACCTGCGCGATATTCCGGGGCCCAAAATATTACATTGCGTTACCACCAAAGGCAAGGGCTACGCCCTGGCCGAAAAAGACCAGACCAAGTGGCATGCCCCCGGTTTATTTGATAAAATTACCGGTGAGATAAAGAAAGCTAAATACGATAAACCGCAACCGCCTAAATACCAGGATGTGTTTGGCCATAGTATTATCGAACTGGCCGAGCAAAACCCTAAAATAATGGGTATTACGCCGGCAATGCCATCGGGCTGTTCATTAAACCTGATGATGAAGGCTATGCCTAACCGTGCTTTTGACGTGGGTATTGCCGAGCAGCACGCAGTAACTTTCTCGGCTGGTTTGGCAACACAGGGCCTGGTTCCTTTTTGTAATATCTACTCCAGCTTCATGCAACGGGCGTATGACCAGGTGATACACGATGTGGCCATACAAAAACTCAATGTGGTGCTTTGCCTTGATCGCGCCGGTTTTGCCGGTGCCGATGGCCCAACACACCATGGCGCTTATGACCTGGCCTATATGCGTTGTATCCCGAACATGACGGTATCGGCACCAATGAACGAGGAAGAATTGCGTAACCTGATGTACACAGCCCAGCAGGAAAACATGGGGCCGTTTGTAATAAGGTACCCCCGTGGTAATGGTGTCATGGTTGACTGGCAACGCCCCTTTAAGGCTATACCCGTAGGCAAAGGCCGCAAAATTTGCGACGGCGAGGATGTGGCGATACTATCTATAGGTGCCATTGGGAACGAAGCCGTAAAAGCCATAGCGGCGTTAAATAACGAGGGCTACTATCCTGCTCATTACGATATGCGTTTTGTAAAACCGCTTGATGAAGCTTTACTACACGAGGTATTCAGAAAATTTGATAAAGTGATTACCGTTGAAGACGGCTGCCTTGAAGGAGGTATGGGTAGCGCAATACTTGAATTTATGGCCGATAACGGCTATCAGAAAACCCAGGTAAAACGTTTAGGCATACCCGACAGGATTGTTGAACACGGCGAGCAGCCCGAACTTTGGGCCGAATGTGGTTTTGATGCCGAGGGAATTGCCATGCAGGTTAAAAACTTAGGCGCACAGCGCAACGCGCATACTATCGCATCGTAAAGCTATTAGTGTTAAGTCAGCAGTACTAAGGCTAAAGCTGAGTTTTTTTCTTTTTGACTTAGAACTTAAGACTTTGGGCTAAATACAATCCGTCAATTTATCGTTGACACGACATTACCGTAATTCGATGGTCGATAAATAGCTTGTTTTACTCGGTTTCCTGTCTAAACCTGTCTAACAGATTTTTAACATCCATTTTGGCGTCAAGGTCTTCGGCATCGGTTTTGTCGTCCTCGTCGGCATCGGTGTTAAATTCTTCGGGATTATATTTGAAGATAGTCCAGTTACCGTCCTGGTATTCAAGTGAGGATAGGCTTTCAACCCAATCGCCCGAGTTAAGATACAGTACAGAGCCCGTTTTGTCGGTATTTTCTATCTGCCTGATCTCGGCATGGTGTATATGCCCGCAAATAACATATTGGTAATTTTTATCAACCGCCAGGTCGGCGGCGGTTTGCTCAAATTGGTTTATAAACTTTACGGCCTCCTTAAAACGGGCTTTCACTTTTTGCGAGAAGCTCATTTTTTGACGGCCGATGGCAGTTAATAACCAATTGGTCATGCTGTTAATGAGTATCAGGGTATCATAGCCTACGGCGCCCAGTTTGGCCAGCCATTTGGAGTGCTGCATGGTAACATCAAACACATCGCCATGAAAGATCCAGGCTTTTCTGCCGTCAATATTTAATACTACTTTGTTGAGCAGTTTGAAGGAACCGAGGTCAAAATCGGCAAACTTACGCAGCATCTCATCGTGGTTGCCGGTAAGGTAGTATACGGGGATACCTTCCGTAACAAATTTTAATATGCGCCTGACTACTTTCATATGCGCCTCGGGCCAGTACGATTTGCTAAACTGCCAGATATCAATAATATCGCCGTTAAGGATAAGTATTTTAGGCTTAATGCTTTTTAAATATTTAAGCAATTCTTTTGAATGACATCCATAAGTACCAAGATGAACATCGGATATTACTACAATATCTACTTCGCGTTTTGCCATTAAAATTAGGGGATTAAATGCACAGGCGGCAGATTTTGCCGGTTATTGAATTTTAAATAAATACTAAACAAACGATTATTCGTCGTCTTCGTCCTCATTAACGGTTAATTCATAAGGGCTGATATAGAAGATACCTACCAACAGCAGTAAAGCTATAACAACCAAATAAGCGTATTCAAAATTCATCACAATGATTTTTACAAATATCAGAAACCTAACATTATCACACTGTTAAGACTCTGTTAAATGTGAAAGGTTTCATGCTTGCGATAATTTATTTTTGATACGCGCCAACTGTTTTAAATGATGCTCCAGGTGTATCCGGATAAACCTGAACCATTGCCTGGCGTTAAGCATGCCTAACCGCGGATGTTTATAACGGCTTGCTGCCGAGGCCCCGTCAATAAGCGGCGCGGTTGTATCCATTCGCTTACGGCATTTGATAATCAGGTTTTTGGCGTCTTCTTTGCTTATTTTGGCAGCTACCATTTTATCAGAAACGATACCAGGTATTTTAACCTTTACCGGCGGAAACATTCCCATCAACAATAAAAGGCGCCCCTCCCAGGTTACGCCGGCTTTAGTTGGCGGGCAACTGCCATGTGTGCACCGCTCCAATGCTATTGACGAACCTAAGGTAGCCTGCAATATATGGCTGTAAACCTCGGCGTATGACCAGCCGCCTCCGGGCGGAGTTTCGGTAAACTGTTCATCAGGAATGGTGTCCAGTTTTTCGCGGTAACTGTCAAGGGCGGCGTTAATGTAGCGGCGTTCTTTTACGGTGCTCATGAAGTTAAAGGTAACGCTTTTAAATGATGTACCATAACAACCCGGTTATCACATTGTTGGGTTATAAGCAAGTATAATTATATTTGAATCGCCGCGTTTTAATTCAAATCATTCAGCCTTACCATGAAATATATCTGCCTTTTTCTGTCACTCCTTGTTACCCAACAAATCTTTGCGCAATCAAAACTGCCGGTTATAAAAGCTACTTCAAAAAGTGTATCAATAAATGATGGTGGCTATTTTGATAAAAATGTATGGTCGCTTTCGCCAACAGCCCGGCCCGATGTCTTTACCGCTGATAGAACGCGAAAAACCAAATGGGTTACATTTTATACCGATATTGATTCCATCAGGGTAAAAGTAAAACCAGGTACACGGTTCAATTTTATTGTCCTGTTAAACGGTAAAGATTCCTGTTACACCCAAATTGCCAGCGCCATCCCGCCCGATGATAAAACAAAAAATATAGCAGTTAAAAACGATACTATTCCTTTTGCCCTTACCGGTTTTAACGCTATTAAGATAGTTGCCATTATTAATAATACCGATACATTAAACCTGCACTTTGATATCAGCTCTTTTGATTTTCATTTAACCAGGGATGCCATATTGCACAAAACAAAATTATTATCAAACCAGCCCGATGCCCTGGCAGGCAAAACCAAGCCCAATTACAATAATCTTAACAAGATTTTTAAACTGCAAATGGGTAACCTGGTGGTAAACAATCCCGAGGTGCTTACCACTAACATAACGGCACATGAAATGGATGGCCGTATTGGTTGGAACGTGTTTGAAGGCAAGCAGGTAGAGGTGGATTATGATCATAATTTGTTGATTGTCCATTCTAAACTACCTCCCGCTTTAAAGGGTTATGTTAAGTCAAAAATGGAATTTGCACGTTCGTTTCCATACATTAAAGGCACGTTTGTAATAAACGGCAAAAAACATGCGGGTAATTTCAGTATGGATATAGGGTCTGAACAAGCCATTATTTTAGATAGCACCTGGGCTGCGAGAGAAAAATTTGCCTCCAATTTAAAACTCATTCGCACCGTTGTACTCCACGACCCACGGGGAACAGCATATGAAACAAGGACAGTGTTATCGCCGGCCTTTGAATTGAACAGCTTTAACCTTACCAATATCCCAACGCTAATATTAGGCTCTAAAAATCCGGTTGGTTTTGAGATAAACTATTTGGGCAACGATTTGTTAAAAAGGTTTAATATGATCCTTGATTTTAAAAACGATTACCTGTATCTGAAGCCCAATAAGTTGACTAATATAAAGTACAGGGATAACTCGTAACGCCGTTGGGGAACCATATTTCGCTTTAATCAAAGCAACTTATGTATGGCCCAATGGCTGTTTTTACAATTAAATTGGATAATATTGTAATATAGAAGTATTAGCACTTTAATATTGATGAAAAAAGCTTTAATAACGGGCATTACTGGTCAGGATGGTGCATACTTAGCCGAGTTTTTGCTAAAAAAAGGCTACGAAGTACATGGCGTAAAAAGAAGATCGTCGTTATTAAATACAGACAGGATTGATCATTTATACGCGGACCCGCATGAGGCTAATGTAAAATTTAAACTTCATTACGGCGACCTTACCGATTCTACCAACCTCATCAGGCTGGTTCAGGAGGTACAACCCGATGAGATTTATAACCTGGCCGCCCAAAGCCATGTTAAGGTAAGCTTTGACACTCCCGAGTATACTGCCAATGCTGATGGAATAGGCACACTCCGTATTTTAGAAGCGGTGAGGCTACTTGATCTTACAAAAAAAACCAAGGTATACCAGGCATCCACATCCGAGCTTTATGGCCTGGTTCAGGCTGTGCCACAAAGCGAAACTACACCGTTTTACCCAAGATCACCGTACGCAGTAGCAAAAATGTATGCCTACTGGATAATAGTGAACTATCGCGAAGCCTATGGCATGTATGCCTGCAATGGTATTTTATTTAACCATGAAAGCCCTATACGTGGCGAAACATTTGTTACCCGTAAAATTACGCGGGCAGCTTCAAAAATTGGCTTAGGTTTGCAGGAATGCCTGTATGTAGGCAATCTATCGGCCCAGCGCGATTGGGGACATGCCAAGGACTATATTGAGGCCATGTGGCTGATGCTGCAGCAGGACAAAGCCGAGGATTTTGTTATAGCTACCGGTGTAACCACAACCGTGCGCGATTTTATAAAAATGGCTTTTAACGAGTTAGGCATCGAAGTTGAGTTTAGTGGCCGTGATCAGCATGAACGCGGCGTGATTATTGATATTGATGAACAACGTGCTTTTGAACTTGGTTTAAACCTCGATTTTTTAAGGTTCGGGCAAACGGTTGTCAAGGTCGACCCCAGGTATTTTAGGCCTACCGAGGTTGATTTGCTGGTTGGTGATGCCACAAAAGCATTTGAAAAATTAGGCTGGAAACCTAAGTATAATTTGCAGGCCCTGGTTACCGATATGATGCAGGCCGATTTGCATTTGGTAAAAAAGGACGAGTATTTAAAAAAAGGTGGCTTTGCAACACTGAATTATTTTGAATAACAAAAATTGATTGATCAATTCTACATATGAAGAAAATATTTACCGCTATTATATTATTTGTTTTAACAGGTGGAATTGTAAAAGCCCAGTCTGAGTATCAACCCTATTCGTACCAGTTTTACCAAAAGCTTAACGAAGATGTGTACTCCACCAAAACCCGGGTGCATAGTTCGCTAAAACCGTTTTTGGACGATTCATTGCTGAAACATCATTATGATTCACTGATGAACAGTGCAGGTGGCTTTAAAGGTCGTTTTTTTAGCGAGCATCAGATAGATGTAAAAAGCAATAACGCCACCTTTTATGCCGACCTGCTTCCCGACTTTAATTTGAGCCGCGATTTTTCCGGCAAAAAAAATACAAGTTTTGGCTCGTTAGGGTTACAAATTGGTGGTACCCTGGGCAGCCAGCTATCTTATAACATAACAGGTTATGAAAACCGGGCTCAGCTGCCAGAATACCTGGCTACTTACACCAACCAGGTGGGCATAGTGCGTGGGCAGGCCTATGGCAGCCTTTACGGCAGCGAGTACCGTTGGTCGTACATTACAGGGCTGGTATCTTATACGCCAAGCAAATATTTAAATGTGAGCCTGGGGCGCGATAAAAATTTTATAGGCGATGGTTACCGTTCGGTGCTTTTATCTGATTATGCATCGCCCTATCCGTTTTTTAAAGTAACAGCTACCTTAGGCGACGTTAGGTATATGGCCATGTGGACATATATGGATGATCCTTTATCGGCAAGGGTTGATAACAATGATCGTAAGAAGTTTGCCGTATTTCACTATTTAGACTGGAATGTAAGCGACCGCTTAGCTTTTGGGTTTTTTGATTCGATTATATGGGGTGCCAAAGACGATGCCGGCCACCAGCGCGGGTTTGATTTTACCTATATCAATCCTTTAATATTCCTGAGGCCTGTTGAGGCATCCAACGGATCGCCGGATAATGCCTTATTGGGTTTTACCGGCAGGTATAAAATTACCGATGGTATCACGGCTTATGGCCAGTTTGCGTTGGATGAATTTGAAAGTAAAAACTTTTTCTCCAGTAACGGCAGCTCCCGTAACAAGTATGCCTGGCAAATTGGCTTCAGGGGCGCAAACCTGTTTGCCATTAAAGGCCTTAACTATTTAGTTGAAGGCAATAATGTTAAGCCATATACCTATTCGGAACGCAGTTCGGTACAAAACTACGCTGATAATGGCGAGCCATTGGCGCACCCCTGGGGAGCAAACCTGCGCGAGGTTGTGGGATTGTTAAATTACTCGTACAAACGTTTTGATTTTAGCGGTGAGCTTGATTACGGGCATTATGGCTTAGATATTAACGGTCAAAATTATGGGAAGGACCTTTTTCAAATATACCTCGATCCGTCAAGGCAGCTCGGTAACTATACCGGGCAGGGCCTAACCACCAACATGGTTTTCCTGGAGGGGAAAATAGCTTATTTACTAAATCCCAAATATAACCTGCGCATCGAGCTGGGCGGCCTTTACCGCACTGAGAAAAATGATCAGTTTCATGACAAAACCGCTATGCTGAGTTTTGGTATCCGTAGCTCTTTCAGGAGCATGTACAATGATTTAGCAAGCTATAAGGCGCATTAAAAATAGCGTAAATACATCTAAACTGGGTTAACATAACTTAACACATTTCAGAAATTTTATTTATAAATACTTAATAATCAATACATTGTAATTTTTCATGGTTAACACTAAATTGATGTTTTGCGCAAACAGGCGCATCTGAATTTTTGTGCCTGTTTGCGTCAAACAAGTGCCGGAGAGACTTGGATCTTTTAACCAGAACGACTATTAAGCACGTCTCTTAAAATTCAGTCTTAAAGATTGTTTTGGAACCATAGCCGTTGATAAACGAACGGCATTCCCTACAAATGCCTCGACTGGTATCCCCTCACCACGAAACTAATCACTGCCAGAAATACGTTCAGCCCTAAAATAACAGCGATATAAATGATGTGGCTATCGTGCGGTATGGCACCCAGGTAATCGGCAACGGGTATGGCCTGGGTAAGGGCGTAAGTAAGTAAAAAAAAGATGATCTCGAACAGCTTTTTACCCTTGCTGATAATTCCAATGCAAACAGCTAATAAAACAATGCAAATTGCCCCGCTGATGATATTGAAGATTGCGTAACCGTTGCCTGCAATTATATAACGTGATACCAAGGGAAATGCTAAAACGATACACAATATTACTCCCGCCAGTATTTGTGCGGGCAGCATACGCTGTAACGGTTTGTAGGATGCATAAGTAAAATAATGCAGGCGATAGGTTTCTTCCTTGGTAGCCAGTTCCGATAGGCGTGTTACCTGCAAAAACCAAAGTACAGGCAATATATACAGGTGCGAAATAGCTACAGGTGCAAATAACATACTTAAAGATGCAGCGCCTATAATAAGCCATAACCATTTAGATCCTTTACGTACCAGTAAAAGCAACTCGGTTTTGATGAAAGGGAAGATACCGTAATCGGTAACCAGGGGTGGCATAAGCGCGCGGTTGATGCCAGTTGCGGCAAATGCCGGCGTTGCTGGCTTCTGCTCGTTAGCAATCACTTTTTTCCTTTTACTCACGGCTTGCTTAAAATCAAACCGGTGAAAAAAGGATGATGAAAGATAAACCAAACCCAGGGATATCATAAGCCACAATAAACGGCTTGTTAAAAACAGGCTGGTTATGGTTATGCCGTTCCACTCAAATATCCGGAAGCCGCGTTTACCGCCAAAAGTGAAACCAAGGTTAACCCCTTCAATATGCTGGTGATATTGAGTATTTACCTGGTTTTTGATGCTGGTTGTCATGGTGCGTACGCCATACGGGTCGATAATAACAGCAAGTGTTTCGTTTTTTTGCCCGTTAACATTGGCCATCAACGCGCCAAAAAAGAAAAAGAATGCGATGTATTGCAGGATGCTTTTTCGGCCCAAAAACACTTCGGACACTACCGCCAGCGATGATATAAAAATCATAGCCGGCACTACAAACAGTAAATAAGGGATAATAAAATTGCTGATAATAAACGGAGAGCCGCTGGTACGCACAAAAAACATAATGATACTTACCACAAAAGTGCAGCCGGCAATAGTGAGCAACACCAGTAAATTACTAAGCATTTTACTAAGCAGGTAACCAAAATTGGTAATGGGCGTGGTGGCTATAATTAAGCCAACCTCGGTATCAATATCTTTTTTAATACCGCCATTTACCAAAAAGAAACCATAAAGCGAAAGCATAATAGCGGTCATCATTCCCGAAACATAACCTACCCAGGCCGAATTATAAACGCCTTTAAAACCTACAACATTTAAGGTGGTGTATGACGCCGTAGGTGGAGGCACAAATGAATATGCCGCGTAAAAAGTAATAGCCAGGGTAATCAGGAAAGCGTAGCTGCGCGTGCGCTGCAGGTAGTCGGCTTTAATAATGCTGTAAATGTATCTCACGGCGCTTAGTTGTTATTTTGAGTTAAAAACAAATAAGCATCTTCTAAACTGGCATTTACAGCTATTGCACCCATTTCTGGCTGCCCGGTCCTGGTAATAAAACGAACCTTGGTTTTATCCTTTTGCCGGCTGGTATCAATAACCTGGTGTTTGGTACGGATGCCGGCAATTTCATCATTACTTACCAGTACTTCAAATACTTTACCATCAACCAACTTTATAATATCCGGTTGGGCAGCTTTATTAAGCAGTATGCCGTTTTTCATGATGGCAACTTCATCGGCTATGGTTTCAATATCCGATACGATGTGCGATGAAAGGATGATGATACAATCGTCGGCCAGGTCAGATATCAGTTGGCGAAACCTCACCCGCTCTTCAGGATCAAGGCCAACGGTGGGCTCATCAAATATCAGCACTTTAGGGTCATTCAACAGCGCTTGTGCTATGCCAATCCGTTGTTTCATCCCGCCGGAGTAGGTGCCAATAGGGCGTTTGGCATCGGCAGTTAAATTAACGCCTTCCAACAGCAGGTCTATCCGCTTGCGTAAGCCATTGCCGCCTACGCCTTTCATAGCGGCTATGTATTCTAAAAACTCGTACGCGTTAAGGTTAGGGTAAACCCCAAAATCCTGCGGCAGGTAACCCAATATTTTCCGAATTTTATCAGGATTGGCAACAATATCTTCATCATCTAAAAATAAGGTACCCTTTGTTGGTTTGCTGATGGTAGCAATAATTTTCATCAGTGTTGATTTGCCAGCGCCGTTGGGGCCAAGTAGTCCCAATACACCTTTTTCAATGGTGATGGAATAATCGGTAAGGCCGCTTTTATGCTGGTTATATTGTTTGGTCAGATTTTTTATGACTAAGGACATCGGTGTGCTTTTTATGCCCTGTAAGATGCATGTTACACATTTAAGTTACACCAACCGGCGAATTTACATCAGGTTACCGGTCCAATTTACCGCCTCCTCATCAATCTCTCTCAACGTAGCTTTGCTCAATAACAATCTTTAGCTATTTAAATATCATCAAAACATTTCCTTTTACTAAATTGCCCCTAATTCTATATACATGAAAATACTGTTTGCCATACAGGGAACCGGCAACGGGCATATAAGCCGGGCCCGCGAAATTGTACCTTTATTACAGCAATATGGCGAGGTTGACCTGCTGGTGAGCGGCACCGAGGCCGAGGTTTCATTATCGCAGCCTTTAAAATACAGGTTTCATGGGGTTAGTTTTGTTTTTGGCACCAACGGCGGGGTTGATAACTGGGCTACGTGGAAAATCATGAACCTGCGCCGGTTTTGGCACGATTTGCGGCACCTTCCCTTAAAACAGTACGATTTGGTAATTAACGATTTTGAGCCGGTAAGCGCCTGGGCCTGTAAGTTTCAGCGTGTACCCTCGGTATCGTTAAGTCATCAGTGCTCCTTTGTATCGCCTAATACCCCCCGGCCCGAAAAAAAAGACCCTTTTGCGCAGTGGCTCTTAAAAAATTATTCGCCTACCACCTATCATGTGGGCTTTCATTTTGAACGTTACGATACTTTTATAAATACACCCGTTATCCGCAGCGAGATACGGCAGATGGAAACCAGCAACCTGGGGCATTACAGCGTTTACCTGCCTGCGTATGACGATAAAACACTGTTGAAACACTTGGGAGCGGTAAAAGATGTACAATGGGAGGTGTTTTCAAAACGCCAGAAAACGCCGATGCAGGCCGGCAACGTGCAGATATTCCCCGTAAATAACGAAGCCTTTAATAAAAGCCTGGCCAGTTGCGAGGGGCTGCTAACGGGTGGAGGATTTGAAGGCCCTGCCGAGGCATTGTTCCTGAAAAAGAAAGTGATGATGATACCCATGAAAGGGCAGTATGAGCAGCAATGCAACGCCCTTTCGGCCTCAAAACTGGGCGTGCCCGTAGTGCCCGAGATTAACGTCTCCTTCGGCAGCCATTTAACCAAATGGATTAATGACGATAAAAAAATTATTGTTGATTTCCCTGATGAAACCGCGCAGATAGTTGATAAGCTGGTGAAGCAATACGCAAGGTAGTACTAAGTCAACAGTACTAAGTCGTAAGTATAAAGTGGAGTTTTCCTGTTGGACGCAAAGCGGCCTAAAAAACGATCGTTATTGCCTCGTACTTATCTTGGTATTTACGTAACCCATTCGCTTGAACGCAGGCTAAGACTCACCCGGTCGAGGCTGCGCCCGACCACCCTCTCTCCGGCTTGCGCCGCAAAGAGGGTTGAAGCTCATTTTTTTATTTTTTTACCCCTCTATGCGCGAAGCGGAGAGAGGGGTGACGGGCGCAGCCTCGTCGGGGTGAGTTGTCTCCGCCATGCGATATACATCTCCCTTCAGCTTTTTTGCAAAACTTTAACACTCAAAATGATGCGCGGATAACTGAATGTTTATATCGCCCATAAATTTGTGTTTTTTATACTTGTTGATTACCTATTATGCAGTTTGTTTTAAGCGCAATTACCGATTTATATGTTGGTTTGAAACAAATTCAATAGCTTTACATCTAAATACCATGGAAGGCAATAAAATAATTAACACAGTTACTAATTTATTTAGAGGCGCCGACGACCGCGACTGGCCCTTGATAGAAAGTATACTGGCACCGGTGGTTACACTTGATTACTCTTCAATGAATGGCTTTGGGCCGGCAGAACTTAGCCCGGCGCAGATAGTAGATAACTGGGCTTCATTTTTACCGGGCTTTGATAAGACTGACCATCGTGTTTCGGCATTCAAAGTACAGCTTAACGGTAAAATGGCCGATGTTTTTTACAGCACGGTTGCCAGTCATTTCCTGGGCGACCAGGTTTGGGTTGTTACAGCAAATTACCATACCAAACTGGCCAAATACGATGATACCTGGCTTATTACTTACCATAAAATTGATTTTGAAAGCCAGAGCGGTAATGCAAACCTGCCAAAACAGGCACACCAGGTTATAGCCGATAGAAAAGCTGTGCAGTAGATTTCGCGGAGTTTATCATTCCTTTCAAATATTGTTGAGCAAATCACTTTGCACCTGGGCGTCTCAGCGCGAAAAAAATCTTATCAATTTTAAAAGCAGTTATGGTCTTAAAATCCTTAATCCAAAAAACTTTTATCTTTGCTTCCCTAAATGAAATATCTAATAGTAGGACTTGGAAATATAGGCCCCGAATATGCTGATACCCGGCATAATATAGGCTTTATGGTTTTGGATGAACTGGCTAAACAGGAGGGCGCCAAATTTTATAATATGCGCCTGGCTTATTATACCGAGGTATCTGTTAAAGGGCGCACACTTTGCCTTATCAAACCTACTACTTTTATGAACCTGAGCGGAAAAGCCCTTAACCACTGGATGAAAGATTTAAAAATTCCGCTGGAGAATGTGCTGGTTATTGTTGATGATATTGCGCTACCCCTGGGTACCCTGCGCCTAAAACCCAAAGGAAGCGCGGCCGGGCACAATGGTTTAAAACATATTGAAGCTACACTTGGTCACAACAATTATGCGCGCCTGCGTTTTGGAGTGGGCGATAACTTCCCTAAAGGCAGGCAGGTTGACTATGTGTTGAGTGGTTTTGATGATGATGAAAAGCCCGAACTGCCTGCGCTGATTGATCGCTCGATAGAAATGGTGAAGAGTTTTTGTACCATCGGTACCGAACTAACCATGACCAGGTTTAACAAATAAAAAATTTACCGGCTGATAACTAACCAATTAGTTAAAAAGTGTTAAATAGTTGTTCCATGTTGCAACACATGGGTATCTTGCTGCGTCATATCACCTAAATTCCTTATGCAAAAATTTTTACTAACAGTAATTTGCTGTTGTTTCTCCATATTGGCTATAGCGCAAAACCCCAGCACTTCAAATATTACCGTTAAAGGTGTAGTTATCGATTCGGCCGCAAACAAGCCATTGGGCTATGTTACGGTTGTTTTGCAGGATGCTGCAACAAAGGCATCGGTAAAAAGTACCCTTACAAAAGACGATGGCAGCTTTGAGCTTAAGGCGCCCGAAGGTAAAACTTACCAGATGGCTGTTGCATTTGTTGGCTTTGCATCAAAAACGTTTCCTGTTAAAGTTGCCGCATCTGTAGTTGATGCCGGTAAAATATATATGTCGGCGGCCAGCAAGCAACTGGGCGAGGTGAGTGTTACCGCCGTAAGGCCGGTTATGAAACAGGAGGTTGACCGGCTCACTTATGATGTACAGGCCGACCCGGAAAGTAAAGCAATATCCGCCCTGGATATGATGCGTAAGGTGCCCTTGCTATCGGTTGATGGCGACGACAAGATAAGGCTGAAAGGAAGCGGCAATTATAAGATACTGGTAAACGGTAAAGAATCGGCCCTGATGGCCAAAAATCCATCGGATGTGCTGAAGGCTATGCCGGCAACCAATATTGAAAGGATAGAGGTAATTACCACGCCACCCGCAAAGTACGATGCGGAGGGTTTATCGGGCATTATCAATATCGTTACCAAAAAAAATGCCGACCAGGGCTATAACGGCAGCATCAATTCGCGATTTAACAGCATCTGGGGGCCGGGCTACAATTTAAATGCTACGGTAAAACAAGGCAAATTTGGCCTGTCGGGCTACGCCGGTTTTGGTAACCAAAACAGGGTTAACAACAGCAACCAAAGTTCGCAAACACAAAACGTTTCGCAGTCGATTTTAAATCAAAATGGTAATGGCTGGTTTGAGGGAAAGTACAAATATGCCAACGCCGAGTTAAGTTATGAATTGGATAGTTTAAACCTGGTAACCGGTTCGTTCGAGCTTTTCCAGGGAAATTTTAACCAGAACAGCGACCAAATATCAACACAGATAAAAAAAGACGGCACCATTGCCGAGGCTTACCGGAGCCTGAACGATGGGACAAACCACGATAAGGGAACAGATATTTCTGTTAATTACCAGCTTGGCTTCAAAGATAAAAAAGACGAGTTGCTTACCGCATCCTATAAATACAGCTATTCGCCAGGTAACCAGTACAACAGCAATAATTTTACCGATAGGGTGAATTTTGATGACGTTAACAATCCCAATTTCAGACAGTATAATAAAGCAGGCGACAAAGCGCATACCTTTCAGTTAGATTATGTGTACCCTTTTAAGAAAGTAAACCTTGAAATGGGCGGTAAGGTGATACTGCGCAATAATTTTAGCGATTACAGGCGCGAAAACCAGGATGCCAATACAGGCGATTATGTGGTAGATGCCAACCAAACCAATACGTTTGATTATCACCAGGATGTGTACAGCGCCTATAACTCGTACCAGGTAAAATTTACCAAATGGACGGCCAAAGGCGGCTTACGCCTGGAACATACCCAGGTAAACGCCGATTTTGCCGGTACACCACTGGATAGGGGATACAATAACTTAATCCCGTCAATATCTATACAGCGAAGCTTTAAAACAAGCAGTTTTAATTTTGGTTTCACGCAACGTATTCAGCGCCCCGGCATATACCAGCTAAATCCATTTGTTGATAACTCAAATCCTAAGTTTGTAACCACCGGCAACCCGCAGCTGCGGCCCGAGCTTAACAATACATTTGAGCTTACGTACAGCAATTTTAAAAAAGCAGCTGTCAATGCCGGGCTGAGCTACGCTTTCTCCAATAACTCTATCCAAAATGTGAGCACACTTATTGATACCGTTACTTACACCACATATCAAAATTTGGGCAGCAACCGCACCCTTGGATTAAACCTGAATACCAATTTAACTATCACCAAAAAGTTTACCGTTAGTATCAATGGCGGAATTTCGCACATTTGGCTCAAGGGTACTTATAATGGTAGCTTTTATACCAATGATGGTTACACCGGCCGCGCTTTTGGAAACCTGGCCTATAAGTTTGACGGCGGCTACCGCCTGGCGCTGGACGCCGGTTTCTTTAGTGGCGATGTAACGCTGCAGGGAAAATCAAGCAGTTTTATATTTAACTCCTATGTGGCCTCCAAAGAGTTTTTCAAAAAAACATTTACGGTATCGTTGGTTGCCAATAACCCGTACAGTAAATACCGTACTTACCATGGCTATACCCGCACAAATGATTTTTATAATACCTACAGCGGCACCAATCCTTACCGCAATTTTGCCATAAGGCTCAACTATAAATTCGGCAAGCTTAACAGTGATATTAAAAAGAACCAGCGTGGTATCAATAATGATGATACCAAGGGCGGCGGTAGTAAAAGTGGAGGCGGAAATCAATAGCTTTGCAGTATGAAAGTTTACGGAATTACCAATTGCAATACAGTAAAAAAAGCCCTCGACTGGCTTAAAGCAAACAATGTAGATTACGATTTCCAGGATTTTAAAAAACTGGGTGTTAGCGCCGAAAAACTACAGGAGTGGGATACAAAAGCCGGATACGAAAAGTTCATGAACAAGCAAGGCCTAACCTGGAAACAACTTG
>Ga0307515_10000317_pt1 | contig 119191 bp, 118 predicted proteins | sample 17_EM_MG_FD_194513 | JGI IMG/M metagenome (GOLD analysis project Ga0307515, IMG submission 194513) | Populus trichocarpa ectomycorrhiza microbial communities from riparian zone in the Pacific Northwest, United States - 17_EM | ecosystem: Host-associated > Plants > Roots > Unclassified...
AAATACGATAGGATCTACGGCTGTGTACCTAGTATCTGCTTATAAGTATCTTAGGATATAAGTAAGTACAGTTACTTAGGGATAAGCACCCCCGTAACATTTTATGCCTGGACACAGATACACACAATCCGAGTACGCACTGCATCAAGTTGTCGAATCTTTCGGCAATCTTCTCTTCAGTCTGGAAGAGCAACATTTAACCCACACTTACCGCGTGGTGTTCCGATTTTGCGAACTCGAGCATATCGACTACCTGGTGCTGAGATATCTTCGCACCGGGCTATTACCATTCGAGGAGTTTTCCGAGGATTAGTTGTACAACGAGGAAACGTTGTATACGTTTATTTAGGAGACGGTCTTTGGCACCGTTACAGATTGGCCGCTCTTGCTGCATTGGTGCAAGAGGTTGAGTCTTAGGATAAGACGAGGAAAGAAAGAGTTGTCTTAGATAGGCGGCTGTACTTAGTTCAATAATTTATTGTATTGTTTATTGGGACTAAGCACCCCCGTAACACCCGCCTGTTCACCACACCACTCCGAATAACTATCAACATATTTCGCCTTGTCGATCACAAAATCCCTCAGCCCATTAGTGTTCCTAAGATACTCACCAATAAAGTCCTTGAGATTAACCTCCTTATTCTCACTGGTCACCTCCCCTGCAGGCTTGGCCCAATCAGCCTCCAACTTTTTCCTGCTAGGTGTCTGCGGCATATTCAGGATTGGTCGTTCGGGCGTTACCGGCCTATGGACTCCCTTCCCCTTATTGCGCTTTTTTCCTTTCTTCGTTGGCGTCATGTAGGGCTCCTCGTCCCTCCACTCCACCTCTGTCATCGTATCATCTTCGTTGTCGCTACTATTGCTGACTTCGAATTTTCTCGGGATGGGTGTGTAGACTTTCCGGGTCTCTTCCATTCCCCCTTCTTCTTCGGAGTGTTGACTGATATTTTCCTCCAACTGAATATACCTGCGCGCAATAATTCCAGCACTCGCCCTAGGAGTCGAAAAAGGGTCCTGGGGAAGAGCACTCGGAGGTAGGCCCAAAAGGCTTCCCTCACTGTAGTTCGTAGTTGGCAAAGGGGACAAGACCTTCTCCCTTGGTGTTTGCGATGGGAAGGCGATTTCGCTTCCCCCATAATTTGTCGTCGCTGGTGGTGTCGACAATTCAGAAGAATTATCGTCCCCATATCGTGTGATTCCAGTAACTCCAGTTTTTCCTGTCAGGTCGGAGTACGCTCTCATATCACTTAGGTCGCTAGGAAGTTGTCCTGTGTCCACTCTGGAGGTTGCCTGGCTATCTTTGGCTCTCCTCAAATCGTCTTCGATGTGAGCGTAACGTAAGCCCACTTCAAACTCTTCCTTCTTCTCTTCGTCTCTGAGTCTTTCGTACTCAGAATCTCCATGAAGATCTCTCTCCATTTGTTTGAGGTCATCCCTCTCTGTCCCCGTTCCGTCGTCTGTAACTGGTCCGGTAATTTTATCGAGTAGGCCACCGATGTGGCTGCTTTCTTCGCTTGCAACTGAAGGCGACACGGCCTCCCTTCACTGCAAATTCTCTCTCGCTCTCGCCAAGCTATCCTTGATCGAGGTCACTGACTTTTTGGCTCGGAAGAGGCTCATCGTTGCTGCTTCTAGGCGGTTGAAGTTCGTTCAACTGAAAACCGAAGCAAAAATTTTCTCGCGATGTCAAACTTGATTGGATAAAAACGGTCTTGGCAAAACTAAAAGGTGGTGTGGTGTGTTGTCGGAGGTGTGTGCATTTCCTGGGGTGCGGTCATAGTCCATCACTCACCAACATGACTGCAGCACAACTTGGCCCTACCACTCATACCTCCTTTAATTGTGGAGAGATATGCCTACCCCCTTATTGGAATATCTCTAGCATTTACTCTTGGGGTTTGTACATGTTTGGCAGCGTCCGGCCTGACGTGGAGTGGTACCCCCTCAAAGTGACCTCTCCCCCATATCCAAAGTAACCGTAGATAGCAGTCAATACTAGATGATTACAGTATATGAGGTAAGTGAGGTAAGACGACGAGCGGGACTTGATGCATTCTGGCCAAGGGTGGTGTGGTATCAGCCGCACCCAGATGGGGTCCTCCTCCACCAACCCAGCCCTACAGTATCATAACTCTTCACTCTACGGCAAGTTTAACAGAAAGGGCAAAGCTGGTGTGCTTTGGCTTTGTTCTTAGCTCTACCCCCTGGCCAACAGTGACTCAACACCCTGTTCCCACAGCAAAATCCATTGCCAGAAATGAGGGTCCGATCTTCTACAGCCTGACCTGAGTACCAATTCTATGTACAAGGAAGGGTATCTAAAAATACAACGAATCATTTTGAATATTTGAAATGTATGGAATCCCAAGAAATATATTGTAGATGACCCAGAAAAAGATGCCCCTACCAAAACGCCGCCACAAAACAAGGTCTTATGATAATCCCAAAACCACAATGCACAGCAACAATTCCACTCATCATTTCACACTTCGACCTCTTCCTCTTGTGATTTACATCCTTAAAACTTTTCTCCCTTGTAGAGCACCTTCCTGATGACAACTGGAGAGCCACCCTTGGGAGGTGAAGCACCTTCCAGGTTCCCAAACTTGTCAAGGGCCTAAAGTCAATAGTTAGCACCTGAACCACCGAAACACTGGAGTGAGATAGCGTAAACTTACCACTTCACTCTTCTTCACAAGAAGGCTGCCGTCAACCTTCTTTCCCTTTGCCTGAGATGGGGAGTGTGTTTCAGGTTCGGAGCTGTAACCAGACTCCAGGGGCGCACCCCATCGAACGCCCTTCTTGGGTGGAGTAAGCATCTTTGGTTCGAAGTCGGTGCTCTCTCCCGGCCCAAGCTCGATACCCGTTTCTAAGAAGTGCGCCTTTCGTTTCCGTCGGCCTTCAATTGCTTGCCTCGTCTGCATGGCGGCATTTGGAGACGGAGGTCGGGGGATCGACTTCCTCTCAATCTCTCGCTTATGTGGAGTCGGTACACAGTTGAGCTTGGTGTTTTTCTTCACCAATCCCTTCCGCTCTCTATCTAGCATAGTTTCCCATGCGAGTGGACCAGTAGGTCGATGAGTGACAGGCGCCAACGAGATGGTTGGTGGCCGGATGCCAGACCCAGACCGAGGGCTTTTCCGTACTCCACCAGTGGCTTTCCTCTTCTGAGGCGGGGGAGAAGGGGTATCTTCGGCCTTTCGTTTTAAGGACTGCTGAGAACTACTAGATACCGGTGATATAGAACTGGATGGGGAGGATGGAGATGGAGAATGTGAACTAGGAAACGCGGTGCCAAGCTTCGGTATCTATATATTTTGTTAGTCCAATAAGCGTATAGGGAGAAAAAAAAATACCCTGCTAACAGGCGCTATGTGAAACGGTAGTTCCCTTGGGACAAATTTTGCCTTTTCTTCGTGTTTGCGGATGAAACTGTCCAGAATTTCGAACGACTTAACCTCTTCCTCCTTCTGTAGTTCGTCTTCAGCGGTTGGTAGCCCCGGTTCGATGGTACCAATGCGTTTTCGAACCAGATAGCCCCGTGCTAAGACTTTGAGCTGTTCCATCAGGGGCTCATTGGCCATAGCGATGAGTTCTACGCTTGCTCTGCGCCCATATCTCCTACGAGATACCGAATCTGGAGCCACCTCGATGTTTTCCTTCAGTCGTTTGGCAGGAGGAGTAGATGGTCCTCCCTCCCCAGCTTGCGGGACTTCGATGTAACTTAACCTCCGCTTTGGCGATCTGCTAGGAGGGAGGTTGAAAGACCTGGTGACTTTAAGAGCCGACCCAGGTGTCCCGGGTGCCACGTTCTCCTGAAACGGGCTAGAAGAGCCCTCATTGATGTCTTTGTAGACTCTTTCGGGTGTCACTGGAGGTGAACTAGCAGGTAGTTCATAATTCCTGGCGAGGGCCTTGGTAGGTGTCGGGTTTGGTGGACGTTCTATGGGGTGCTTAAGAGGACTCAAACGCACTGGACTAAAGCTATCGTCCAACAGCGAATCAGATCCGGGGGACTCTTTCGAAGGTGCCTTCACTGAAGAGGCAGGCCTTGTCAGGTCTGGGGTCACAGCTCCAATTCTCAAAATTTCCGGCTCTTTGACTGCCGAGGCGAGCACCTTCGACTCCGGAGAGTTTGCTGTCGGAGGTAGATCCGTCGAGAAGACTGAGGCATCCGGGGGGTTGGGGGGGCCACGTGGTTCTGCCAAATCACCCGACGGGGCTGCTTCAAACCCGTTCTCAGTACTTTGATTATCGGCAACTATCAGCGGGTTTGGTTAGCTTAGGTCATGAGATTCGGATTTAGGAAACCTTACCATCATTGATATCACCGGGCAGCATTCTACCATATGCATTTATACCAGCAATAGGTGGGCTTGAAGGAATGCCTATTTCTGGCCTTAATGATTCGCCATCTGTCCTGAGAGGTTGCTTGACAGGGCTAGATTGAATCGTCATTCCATCCAGTCCAAATCTCGACGGCTCTTCCACAGATAATCCTCCAGAGTAGCCTGGCGTAGGTTTGGCAGACATTGGGATACTTGGCGACCCGTCTTCGGAAAACAACCCAGATGATTGTCTCACTGGGGTCGATCCAACAAAACCCGACTTTTGGCCTCTAGGAGTGGGCCCCGAAGATGGCTCAATCAATGAAAAATCCATGGAGTTTAGCTCTAGTCTTGAACCTTCGTTATTGGTGGGAGGAGCAGGCGATGAGGATTGATAGATTGGAGGTTGCTTGATCGGGCTGGATTGTAACAGTGGTGTATTCTGTAGCCCTAATTTCGTCGACCCTTTGCCAGCACTTGCTAGAACTGAAGCTGTCTTCTGCGGAGGCAAGCGTACAGGGCTCAAAGTACAGGCTGTATCGTCGAAAGAATCGAATCCCGCAGACCCAGCTTCCTCGGGAGAAAAACTAGAGGACCGGTATATTGGGCTTGACGGAAGCAACCGTTTTGAGGGGCTTGACTGTGGGGCCGTTTCGGGAACGGACACTGACAGCACTGTTGCTGGGCTAGACGGAATATTCATCTTATGTAGACCAAGTCTTGATGACTCATCATCAGCGAGAACTGAAGCTATCTTCGGAGAATGTTTGACTGGGCTTGGATGAGTTTCCCTTCCGAACTCTGGGGCTTCATCAGTTTCGTCAAGCACCCTCTTTTGAGGGGTCACTCGCACGGGGCTCAAGCTGAAAGTCTCGTCAAAAAGGGAGTCATAGCCAGCGGGCCTAAGCATTTCCGCTTTCTCTGACGGTGACGGCTGGTCAGGAGAAGGAATACCTTGGTATGAGTTCGAAGGCTGCTTGGCTGGAGATGGCGTTGTCTTCGGCAATTCCTGGGCAGTCGGTGGTTCGTCTTCGAGTTGCGGCGTATGGATCTCATCAAGAAGTGTATTCTTTGGTGAAGACTCTTTGACAGGAGAAGCAACACCCGAAACTGGTCCCTGTGCCGCGCTGGATGGAGAAGTAACCAATGAAACTGGCTTTGGGGACAGTTGAATTAGAGATTCGGCTTCAGCAACATCCAGCAGCATTTGTCTCGGCGGAGATACTCGCACAGGAGTTAGACTATAGGTATCATCGAAGAGCGAGTCGTATCCGGCAGGTCTCTTAGATGGGGAGCGTTTTGTAGGAGAAGTAACATTCGACACAACAACGGGACCCAAAGCAGGTTTGAATAAGGTAGATTTCTCGTCAACTCCATCCAACACCGGTTCCTGCGAGGTGGTGACCTTTACCGGGTCTGCATTGATTGGAGGAGAAACATTTAGCAGTGGTTCGGGAGTTAGTTTGCGTGGGGAAGTGGCCCCGGACGGTTGGAGTGCCGCTGACTCATCAGCAATGTCCAGCATTCGTTTTTTCGGGGTGATCCGCACAGGACTAAGGCTATAAGTCTCATCGAACAGAGAATCGTAGCCGGCAGGTCTCTTGGAAGGCAAACGTCTTGTCGAAGATTCGCTATGAATGTCTTGTGATGCCATTTGCTTTGGCGGTGACATTTGTACGTTGGCCAGCGTACTCCCATTGTTGGTCGACTCTTTCACTGGAAATGAAACATCTTGCTTCGGGGACTTCGTTGTCGATGGTTCCTCAATGATCGCTTCCTGCTGAAGAATCTTCACTGGGCTCAGACTGTATGTATCATCGAAAAGGGAGTCATAGCCAACAGGCCTGGGCCTCTCGGCTTTGCTGGATGGCGTATTGTTTGGTGACAACGATGTCATTGGGGCTAATTCTTCGCCACCGTCGGATACTAACTTCTGTGGTGATACTCTAACAGGGCTCAGACTGAAAGTATCGTCAAAGAGAGAATCATAACCAGCAGGTCTGGATCCATCCGCTGTCGATGAATAATTGACTGGTGAATCTTTTTCCGAAGAGACTTTCGGGGATCGTTTCACAGGACTAGAAAGAACAGCCATTCCAAGAATTCCGATCCGCGAAGATTCATCATCGTCGAACAAAGCAGATTGGCGAGTGCGCCTCACAGGGCTCGAGGTTACATTCATGCCAAGTTTCGACGCTTCGGTCTTACTTTCTAGAGGGGGCATTTTGTGCTTTTGTTTGAGAGGGCTAAAACCAGGCGACCCCGACTTTACAGCCGGGATAACCATCGGATTAAGTGATGGGCTGGGCAACTCTCTTTGACTGTCTAATAACGACTCATAAGACGTTCCGGTCGAGATGTCTAAGGTAGAAGGCACATCGTGATGAGAAGATGATGCCCGATCATGAGACCGCTTGAGGGGACTAGACGGCATTCCTACTCCATACAGGCCAAGCGGCGATGAATGAACACCAGCAGATGGACTTGATTGCGGGGGCTGCTTAACAGGACTTTTAGCACTGCCAGCCACTGTCCTGGATGTTGCTGGTGACAGCTGTGTAAATTGTTGGGCATCATCCATGATAGAAGACTTGGAGGGTGATGTTAAGACAGATTTGACGGACGTTGGTGTTGCTCCTGTCGCCGGGCTGAAAACCTTGATCGGTGTATTCGGCATGCGTGATGATGACTTTACTGGAGATTGAGCACGACTTGATCCAACAGAAGACGGAAGGGCAGGTGAATTTGTGAAAGAGTCGCGTATCAATGGGCTTCCAAAACCAAAGCTAGGAGTGATCGGGGCGCCCAGAGGTGTGGATCCCATAACTGGAGTTCCCATGACTGGATCCCTAGCCAAAGCAGATCGTGTCCGTTGGGGAGTTCCAAGAATTCTTGACGAACCTCCTTGAAGAGTAGGGGGGATTCCATTGAGATCCAAGGCTAGTCCCACAGTTTCTTCAACATCAACCGATGCAGATTTCTCGCTCATGACAGAAGTCGCAGTAGAATCCTTACGGTTAGGTAGATCGGAAGATTTTTCATTATAGCCTAACGGCTTCTCAGGATCATTCGGTTGAACTCGCTCATTTATGTCACGTTCTGCGTTGGTGGGCTGAGTCTCGGAATCGCCTTCTACGGCGCCCGTTGATGGCTTCGCAATATCCGCGTCAAAGGACTGAGGTGGTGGCTGTGAGGGAGACATAACAACCTCATTCTCCATTGGCTCAGAAACGACAACCTCTGCAGAGACGTTACCATTATCCAAAGTACCTTCCTGTTGTATTACGGCATCAATGTCTTCAGCAGCTTGGTTGTCAGTAGTCGTTGGAGAAGAGGCCTTAGGAGAGTCTTGGAGTGCATATGTAAGATTATTTGAAGGTATTGGGGTGCTATGGTTAGTCTGATCATAATATCAGTACAATATTGTAATTCCCAATGGGATTCATGCGAGAGCTTACAGTAGAATGTCGGGCAAATGAGCTAGATATAGCCGTAGAAGGCTTAATGTCATTGTCTCTCACGGCAATTGTTCCTAATGGTTCAGAAGAACAGTGATCATCTAGTTCCATGGACTGCTCATTAGTTAGCATCGGCATTACACGGGTCACTTTTGCAAACTCACAATGCCGTTCTGGGCAACAGTGATGGATTCGTCGGCACTAGGTGGTGGAATCCTCATTCCGACAGGAGTTTTCACATGAACAGTGTCACCATTGTCGAGTTCCATTCCCTGTCAGAACTGTCAATATTTACATACATCAATTCTGACTCAGAGTAACTGACACGGAGATTCTTAGCAACGGATTTCGGGCCAACAGATTGGCGTGCTTTCCTGCCAGGTGTTTTCGGGGTTGAAGGTTGTGGAGCAGGCAGCTCCGCAGTCTTGGCTGATGTTCTGCGGCCCTTTCTGACAGGGCGCCCGATCTGAGGTGGTACCATCTCCATGACAACCTTCTGAGTATCAACAGCCTTCTTCCCACGGGTTGGACGAGTTTGACGACCTTTGGTCTGAAGAGATGGCTTGTTTGGCTCCAATTCTGACTCTGTGGGTTGATTGACACGCTTGTTTCTGGTCTTTCTAGTTGGCTCTTGTCTCTGAACAGGTAGCTCAGCTTCTGCCTCCGCCATTTTACGTCCACGAGTGCCCCGAGAATTAGTTGGCTCCTGCCCCACAGAAACTACGTCAGGAGATACGATCGACTCCAGATTGGCCTCTGGTTCAACGCTTCTCTTTGCACGTGTCGAACGGGCCTTCTTGATCGGTTTCGGTTCCAGTTGCTGCTGAGGTTCTGGGTCGATGTTCTTCTTGCCCCTAGTTATACGGGCCTTGACAGGTTTCTGCTGTTCGGGTACTTCCTCATGAATCACAGGTAGCTCTAGCTGCTCCTGTGATTCTGACTCAACTGATTTCTTCTCACGGGTTGTGCGGGTTTTCTTGGCAGGCTCCTGTACTTTCTCCTGAGAAGCGTCTGTAACTTCCGGTTGCGGCTCCGACACAACTGCTTTCCTCCCGCGGTTCGCCCGGGACACCTTGGCTGGTTCTTCCTTATCTTGTGACACGTCCATGAGATCCAGCGGCAGTTCGGACTTAGTCGTCTTTTTGCCACGTGATGATCGAGTTTTCTTGACCGGCTCTTGCTTCTCTTGGGGCACTTCCTCAACTTGTGGTTGTGGGTCTGGATCGACTGCCTTCTTCCCGCGCGTGGTTCGTGCCTTTTTAGCTGGCTCCTGCTTCTGAGGCATCTCCTCTGAATATGTTTGCGTTGGATGTGATTCGATTTCAATGCTCTCCGCAGTGCGTGTTGCCCGAGATTTCTTAACCGGCTCTTCTTGAGCGGGTTCATATTCATCTTTGGAGGACGAAGAGCCCGATTGTCTACCCTTGCGAGTAGGTCGTCGATCTGATGGTGGCCTTGATATTGGTGACTTAGTAACACCTATTTTATTGGTTGCTTTCCTTCGCGTTTCCCGGAGAGCTCGTCCAATCGCTCTGGCATTATCTTCGGACATTTCTAGAACACTACCCTCACTGTTAATAGTAATTACGGGTGCAAGGGTGGCGCTCTTTGCCAAGCGTGTTGATCTTTTGGGTGTTTCTGCATTTCCTGTGATATTTCCAAACGGAGTAACAACAACTGTATCATCTATTGCCTCTTGCACAGCCGCTTTTCCACGGCCTCGGGTTGCACGTCCTTTGGTAGCAATGACTTTGGCGAGCTTGCCTGCAGACTTCGACTTTCCGACTGTCTTACTATCTTGCGCATTCACTTCAGCGTTGTCGGCATTGTCGGCGACTTCTTCATCGACAGGAGGAGTACCGCCTCTCCTTGAACGAGCTAATCTTGCAGATGACTTGGTAACCCGCTTCGGCGCGATTGGTGATTTGGCTACCGTTGTCGACTTGGAGGATCTTATTGCATCACGCGTTTTGGGGATTGCAGTAGATTCAGAACTTTCGGTGTTCTGGGCACGAGCGGAACGGCGCGTCCCGGTCATGATGATTGACTAGAGGCGACACCCCCGCCCGGTGATGAGGTGTTGCTGTTTATTGTTTTGATTGAGGTTCGTACCCGCTTCCTTCAAAAGCACGTATGCTGTACGATAGGGTGTATACTCTAGAAGATGTTGAATTGATGGTTCGACGGATGGCGGACGTTTGAGCGGTAGTCGAATGTGGTGCTGACGATGATGTAGTTACATAGTTCGAAGAAAACGCGAGGAGGTCGCGTGTGAGATGTAAACATGCCAAGCCATTATTTCAAGACTCAAGATTGGTCAACCCAACGTCAACAGTTCACCAGTCACAGAGTAACAAGTCAACACAAGTAAACAAGCAGAGCTCATAATTCTATGATTATTCTATGATCCCAATATGTATGAGCCTCATTGTCCTCATCCTCGACAAAATGGAGCAGCTATCGTGTTAGGGGGGTCTGGAGGTTAGGGTTCAAACTTTTTATTAACCGAACGAACCGAAAGCCGTGAGTCAAAGCCCATGTACAACGTTCAACAAGCTTCGCCTGATAGCCCCAACCAGGCATTACATATGCCTATGTTGGGCAGTTTTATCGAAACTAAATTCCGCACTTACGGCGTTGCAACTTCGATGGATCTTTTCCTGCAGGAACAAATCTTTCCCGGTTGGATGCCAGCTGTCAAATACGCCGGAAGTTTTATGGTTATGAGGGTAATCGGAAAATACATACAAAGTACACTGGCGAGTACTTTGGGGACTTGACAAGTTTGAGAAGATCAAAATTGACGAATATATGGTAAGTCGACAGTATGATGTTCTGGTATAATATTGAGTCTCGCTACTATCGGGGAAGGGAATCATAGCCGGTATTGCAATACTGAGTGAAAACCTTTATAGGTTCCGGAATGAGGAGAAAACGCCGAATCTTCCGTCGGTATAGAGTACGCCAACTTAGTTCTCTGCATGACGGCATTGTCTCCGACCCATCCAGCCACAATTCCCCGCCTATATTTTCTTTTCCCAACCGAGAAAGCATGTGACCCCCGCAATAATTCGCAAAGAGCTAAGTCCACGGAGCTTTAGAATTAGAACCAAGTATATCATGAACCAGTAACTCTGGATAATCTCCACATCGAAAACTTCTCAGCCACTCAGCCACTCTGAAGTTTTGGTGCTTATTCTCTGCCCCGAGCACATCACTGCGGCACAAAGATTACAGACACATTTAACTACAGGTGTTTGGCCACCAGCAGCAAATGGAGGTCCGTACACAAATGACATGGGACCCTCACGATAACTAATCCTGCAAACGGGATGAAAACAGTCCATTCGTCAGCCAGTCCTAAGGACCCAATCTAGGGACTCATTCAGGATGGAAAGTGTCCAGACTTTCAACTCTTTGCCGCAACCATGGAAGCCACCTACCAGAGTGTGCCATGGCGTTCAAGATAGGGGAAGGGTCAGACGACACCTAACACCGCCTCTTTTTGGGGTCTAATGTGGAGAGATCTAAAGCACCACGTACTCTACAACCCGCTGCAGCTCTTGTGGTAGTCCGGTACTCGATCATGATCCCATTACTCGACTTAATGCAGGTCCGCCTGGTTCTCATGCATGCACAATACGGAATTCCCGCAAAATCTAGATTTCTCTGCCCTATAATCGGTATTCCAGGATAAGGGAAGTCCCTGCCAGCAGAATAGAGTGCACGAGCGAGTAAATAATATTCACGAACCTCTCATTCGACTCAATTTGCTGTCATACCACAAAAGCGAGCGAAAACCTCTACAACGCCCCACTACCGCGAACGAACAACCGACGAAACTTCTCCAAACTAATTATGCTGTGCGTAGCGGCGTTAAATTGTGTGCTGTAGGCGTTTTAAAAGGTTATTGTCCTTCGTGAAATCAATCAATTAGGTAGTCAACTTACTTTTGTAAATCGATTGTCTCGATAGTCGCTGCGGTCTCGGATACCTACACATCTACCTAACATACTTCTTAAGTATGGAGTTTCAGAAAAATTCTGATTGATGCAGTGACAACCACTTTATGATGGGTAAGTTGAGTTGGATATCTATATGCTCTCCGAAGAAACAGGGGTTGTGCATATATATCAACCCATGTCAACAATCTCAATTCATCCGAGTGAGGTTCTTTGTTGCTTAATTACTTTCTCACTTCATGGCATATACTTCGTTCGACAGATGCCAGTTTCATCACTGCATCAACCCGGGTGGCCGCTGCATTCGGCTTTTCGTGAACCATACTCTACAGAACTTTCCTTACATACGGAAGAATTGGCTTATGGATCCCACAATGGTCAGGGGAACTGTACCGGAAGAAACCACCGGAAACTTTTTTCTTGGACGGAGGTTTCCTTACCAACACGATTCTTAGAGTTGAGATGAGTTCGCTCGCCCGAATAATAGTAAGACTCGGTCGTAGTGGTAGACTAAAGATATGAAATAGGACTAATAGAGAGCGCGAATCGCGATCAATCATACCAAAGACCAGCGTAATCTTCAACGCTCGCAATTCTTTGTAGTTGCCGTTCTGGGTGAAGGAGGCGTCGTGTCTCTCAGGAAAAGCAAGCGGTGACATGGGGGCAAATCGGCTCCGTTAAACCAATCCCGGCAAACAGCGCCACCAAATTTCAGTAAGAAACGGCAATGGCGCCTGATCGCAGATGGGTCTTTGCGCTAATTATCGAACAGGCAAGATCTGCGCTAGAACATTGATGTGACTTCATCGTTCTCTTCATGCGAAAGTATATGATACAATGCTAAGAAGTACAAGAAGAAGTAACTCCGAGGTGAAGATGGAGAATACCATTCTTAGCAAATAGAACTGCAGATGATGTGCACCAGAAAAGTATCATATTGGAAATGCAACATGCATCATGATGTCCACAACCCCCGCCGAGCAAATAAATGCTCAGGTGTGTATGGTCGATAACCGAGTCCCGGACCGCACAAAGTTACATCCAGGTAGTTGTTTTATTTATATCATGCAGCTAGCCGCAACCTCATTATTTCGTTCATCGTACCTATGCGGTGCTGCCGATAACTGAGAAAAGAAATGCACAAGAAGCAATATTCACTGAGCTGGCAAATTCAACACAAACACGGGTCGCACTCTACTCTACATATCATAAGTCCAAGTACCTGGTGCAATTCAGTCAGTTTCAGATTCCGCTCAGCTGGAGAGGCGGTCCAAGTACTAGTACTTTGGTATGCGTAGACGATAATAACTACCGGTACTTAGAGTACTCTACTTTATAGTATCATTGGCGCCATGTACCACATTCCGGGGGCTACTTTGAGTACTCCAAGACAGTAGCAAGCTTTGAAGTCTAGTCGCTGATCATTGATGCAGTAAAGGGGTAGTAGATTCTTGCTTTAGCTGATATGATCGCTTTCCGTCATGTACCGGTACCTCGTATGAATATTCCTGTGCGCAGCCGGCGACAAGTGAGAAAAAGCAAGCGATCCAACACCTTTGCCAGAAGATTGTATGCAAAACCGAGTCCAGTACTTAATATCCTCTTCCCCAGAAGTCGGCTCCGGCCATCCATAGATATCCATTGCGCTAGTTTCATCCGCCAACCTCCTGCCCTTGCCACTCACGCTACACAGAACACCATACCTACCATTAACATCAATAGAGCGATTTACACAATTCATCAACAACTTCGTTAATTGAGGGGATTCATTCAGCACGACGTATTAAATCTCAATTATTATTTTCCTATCGTTCGGTCTAGCTCTGGGCTCGACCCTCCACGGATCAACTGGAAGTTTCGTGAGCCGGCCGCGAACCGATGACCTCGACGTCGGAATATTGGTAAATACAATTGGAGGTGAGGTATTTGGTCGTAGAGCATTGGCAGTTGCTCAGAAAAGCAGAAAAGTCCCATCAGCTAGCATTTTCGACTATGCTCTTCAACTCAAACTTTTCTTTCACCTCGAGCTCTCGACGCCAGGAGCGAGTAAACAGTCGGAATATTCAACATAATGGAGGAGGAATTGGGGTCAATCATGAGCTCGGATTATCTCCACACTCGACAATGGATGCTCTCCATGCTTCATGGGGACGTCGGCGGGGTAGTTCAAGCATCAAGCAGCAGGATGACCGCCTTTCAGTCATCTCAACATCCGCATCTTCAGCTATGTCCCGTGATTCCGATTCCACCATGTTTTCATCCCGGCGTTCATCGATCTCAGTAAATGAAGTCACTGAAAAAATGAAATTCTCCGTCAGACGGCGACAGAGCAATAATCTTCATGCAAGTAACCAAGTACCGGAGAATATTGGGTGCCCAGTCATTGCATCAGCACTCACCATGGATATCGCCTCTCTCAGACGTCAGCAGTCGAAGCCAAGAAAGATATCTGTTCCTGCCCGGAGTAGCAGTCTTTCAAGGACCTCGCGAACTCCAACTTCCCCAAAACCTGAGAAAGTCACGCGGCGACCCCCAGCATTGGAGCTGGAACCCCCATGTCCCAGATCCTCGGAGAGCTTGCATGAGGTTGATCACAGCCTTATCTCGCCATTTCAAGCCCGACCCCCCAATGCCGACACACACGTTGGAATTCAGATGCTCCTCAATACCCTTGATGGAGATTCGGATTCTGAGGAAGAAGACGAACTAGAGATGGATGAACAAAACTGCCAGACTGTGGTGAATCCACCTAATCCCGTACCTACATCAACCGCCCGTCCTCTTCGAATGGAGATCCCAATGCCACCAATTGACGAATCCGGCGAGACGTCTAGTGACTGTTCCAGTGATTCCGACAACTCCAACCGTAGACATTCAACAGTTTCAACAATTCCTACATCAGTTTCAGGGAGCTCGACTCCATCACTCAGTATTTCGAAAAATCGATGCTCCGTTGCATCTGCACGCAGCTATCAGGATCTGGGTTTAGGAATCACAGGGCTAGTGCATGAGGATCAGGTTGGGACGAACGCACACTCCTTATCCGAAATCACATCCCCATCATCCCGTCGCTCATCAGGCGCGACCGCTGCAACCTTCTTTTGTCGAGGCAATCGTAATTCGTTCCTTAGCAGTAGTAATCGATTTTCTATCGGGCTTGGTTCCATTGCGGGAAGTGACATTGACTTGGAAGCTGGATTGGAAGATAGCACACATTTTCCCGGCATAGACGAGCTGAAGAAGCAAATCTCATGGCTCTCACTTCGTGGATCCCAAATTTACGATTCTGACGATGATGCTGATGATGATTACGACGACGATGGCGACATTGAAGACTATCACCAGTACATGGCATCCATGGTGCCGCGAAAATACTCGGTTTCATCTTCATCTACGATATCACGGAAGTCTTTGCCAACAACAGCAACAAGTCTCACGCCAAAACCGCGTGTGGCCCCGCACCTATCGCCTTCAGGACCCGTGCTGCAGGCTCCTACCCGCCGACGGGCAAGACGGCGTACAGCTAGCTCCGAGTGTATTGTGCTCGAGGTGTTGCAAGAAATTCGGGCGAGCATTGAGTTGCTACAACCACCGAGCATGCCCTCAGTACAATTTTCCAAGGGCTTAGATTTCTGGGATGATTCGATCAGTGAAGACACAGAAGCCCGGGACCAAATTTTTCGTTCTAGTGTGCTAAGTTCCCGAATTTAGCATCTCCTATTTTGTTAATGCTGCTTTGTAGCTTAAGATTTCATTCTAAACTTTGAGAGTTGTAAAGAGCATTTTATCCCAAGCCTGTCATTCTCTCACAATACCACATCTAGTTGGTTTTCCTTTGTCTTTTTTTAGTCTCGAACGCTGGAAAGCATGTACGACATTCGCTCAGGGAGTACATTATCTTTTTCTTAACGTCTGATTTTACTAGGGTAATAGGGGACACAGGTGGGATCCTCAAAATGGGATGGTGTTTAGGGGGGAGGGTTTTTTGATTTTATTTCATGTTACGGCGACTAGTTATGGGTGAGATTTTTTTAAATGGCTATTTCGGTTGTGTTTCTGGTTTTTAATAACTTTGAGTTATACGGCTGTCATTTGTATTGGACTGAGGGTGTATGTTGAGGATCAACTATATCTAAAAGCATTCGGATACAAGGAAAGTGCACTGGTAGTTGGAATAGGTACTCAGAGCAGGTTTGAATGTTCAATGCCTGCTCTGGGCAACGTAGAGAATGAATGCGTGGCGAGACAGCTTCAGACGGCCGAGTCCTGCCATGATCGACATCTCAGTATTCAAAGCGGCCATGTGCGTCTATTAGCCTATCATTATCCTAAATATTTAGCCCCGCTCTCCTCAGTTTGAAGGCGTCCAACTACTCAAATGTTTCACTTAGTAGGGTGACAAATCTGGTTGGAGGATTGAATAACACCCGCCATTCAAGTAGGGTCCAACACCACCCTAATTATTTACTAAATAGTGGAGTAGGAATCGGTGGTGATGTTCCACATGATGCCATACCCAACATGGCACCCTACATTCGCCACTGATTATAAAAGATCGTGGATCGCACGCTAGGGAGTCGGACGAGTTATGGGTCGTGATGACGACTATAACTATCCCCAACCCTGGCCCTTTCTCATTCTCTAATCTCGTAGATTCATACAGTCTTCGGAATATCATGAAGAGCAAGGTACCAGATGGCGCATTTCGGTGAATGCTGGGTGGCAAATGTTTACGTTTACCGTCATGTCCACAGATAAGGTGAACCCCGAAATTGTGATCGACAGAATTTAGAGGCAAGGGATATCGAAGTATTTTACTTGTTCCTTACGGCCGGATGTGACTGCATCTGTATTCTGCGTCCGCAAGTCTAAGATCGGCACCATTGGAGCTTGAGGTGGGGGACACATTTTATATTTTAGATGTACCGGACTGAAGTGCGGAGAACTCCTAAGATCGTTTCCAGTAATTTGTAAATTATAATTCTTGCGCGGCGAAGTCCACTTGGTCGAATTATATCCTGCAAAAACCATACCCACGGAGGAGGGAGTGTAAACCGGTAAAAACACATCCGTCACACGCTCCATCACTCGCGCAACAGCTCGCCAAGCTCTCAGGTAAGGGTTGCCAACTTTAACTCTACCTCTCCATAGCGCCTTTCGCCGCCCCACCCGCCCCACCACCTCCTTCACCAATACATCCCTATCACATCACACACACCATGGTACCCCCTCCACCCCCCTCCCCTCACTCTACCTCCGCTAACCCTCACAAGCTTCCACTCTCCCTCCTGAACGCCGCCCAAGGCAGCCCAATGCTAGTCGAGCTAAAAAACGGCGAAACCCTGAACGGCCACCTGGTGTCGTGCGACACGTATATGAACCTAACTCTGCGCGAGGTGGTACAGACGAGTCCCGACGGAGACCGCTTCTATCGCCTTCCCGAGGCTTATGTTAGGGGTAATAACGTACGTACCTGCTTGCTTGGGAGGGTGGGGGAAGGAGGCTGATGGGTTGGGGGGACAGATTAAATATCTACGGCTTCCAGAGGAGATAATAGAGGTTGTGAAAGAGCAACAGGCGCAGCAGCAGGCGCAGGGACACCACGGTGGACGCGGGGGAGGGGATAGGGGAGGCCGGTACCGGGGTGGTGGACGCGGTAGGGGGTCGTCAAGCGGTGGACGGGGAGGTGGGAGGGGTAGAGGTTAGATGAGTGGAAGGTCGGAAACGAGTACTTGATTACCCAGCAATTTTTTTTGATCTAAGGATGATAATGAGTAAAAGGCGGAAACTGAGATGAGGGGTTTGATCCTCGATGTTTTAGGGCTACATAGAAGGGCAGAAAGCAAAGTAAGCTTTTGGAGAGGAACATATCATACCAGGAGTACGCTACATTCCTATTCTATTTGTATTTCTCTGTTTTAGTCGTGAGCTTCAAGGGAAATCATGTAAACTATCGTTCCATCAACCACGGTATTAACCCCTTCGTTCTGATAGATATCCATTATCCATCCCAAAAGCGGAGGTGTCCACCCAGCGCCACCGAAGACATCCACCGCAAGCTTGGCGGCATCCGGGAAAACAGCATCAAAAACATCCCGAATGCCCTCATCTACCTCACTATCATTGGCCTTCGAGGTAGAATAATGTTTCGCCATAGTTTCAAACCATTTCCGCCATTTCGGTTCATCGCTGCAGAGATACTTCCAGCAGAGGAACAAGACAAACACGACATCTTCCTGTTCAGCCTCAACTAGCTCCTCAACATCCGAAGTCTCAAAACATTTTTCAACCGCCTCCTTAAAGGACTTTTCCGTTAGAGCGGTCTCGATGGTGAGAATCTCGCTCCCCTCGTACTTCTTGAATATACGTTTCAGCTCGCTCTCCGAATGCCCAATGGCAGACTGCAATATCGTCATATGCCCGTCCCGCAATGTCTTCGCCGCACGTTGCTTGTCGTTTTGCGGTTCACCGGGATCGGTATCGAAGCCGGCAAGTTTTCGGCTCATGGCAATGAAGAGCTGGAATTGCGTTGCCAGTTCATTCCGGATAGAGATGATGTCTGCGCTGGGGGACTTCTCGAGGAGAGGGATTTCGGAGGGCGCGGCAGTTAAGATGTGGAAGAGCGTCGTAAGCTCTTTTGGATAGAACGGATTGGCGTTTCGAGATACATGGTATATACCTGGGCGTGAAGGCTGCGGCTGTTTACTGCGGATGCGGGCTTGCGGCGGTGTCAGAGGTGCGGTGAAACGTAGCGTGATTGTGTCCGTGGGATTATCAGGGATGGCGAAGCCGTATCCAAGGAGCACTAGACTATTGTGAGCGGCAGGAAATGGCACGTTTGATTGTATAGACAGACATTCTTCGTTCGCTTTGGGACCATAATTGTTGAATACTTCAACTCCGGCCTCAATCCGATCGACAGATACGAGAGATAGAGCATTCGACCCAGGCTGCCACGTTATTTTTGCCTGTGGCCTATGGTTAAGACTATCAACAACTGGGAACAACGCTGGGTTATCGTCTTCGTAGGAATGTATAGCTTCGGGGTTTCCATCCCAGCGCATGAGATTATCCATAAACGATCGTGAAGTGAATACTGTTGCAGCCCACAAAAACAGATACCTCCAATAGCCGGGCACAAGTTCTCAGCGCCACCGGTCTCTCATGTATGAGGAGGGGGGTTTATACCAGGTGTATCTGTCGACATCTTCACCAATACTCTTTAAAATATCCACCCCACTGGACCATTCGGTGTTCCACGTGGACCTCCTCCCTTCGATTGATTCATCATATCCCAGATTGCAGCCATTTAGGAACTTCTTATCGGTGGCGTCAAAGTAAAGCGGGGTATTGAACTCTTTTGGGAGGACACGCAGATACGGCCACCAAAATGACTTCTCCCCACAGATTCGCTCTTTACACAGGAAGAAGCATAGTGCTGCGTGCGGACATACTGACTCGACGAATGCTATGGGGAAAGCTGCAGCGGCCTTGTCATAGTCGAGGACTAAGGTGTGCGGGCATGCTAGAAGGGTGGTTGAATCTGGTATAGACGTTGTACTGAAACCACTAGCTCCAGTTTTTGAGGCTATATGATATCTTTAGTATGGAGAACGTTCATATATAAATCTCATCGCTAGTAATCCCAGATATAGGCGCCGATTGGGGTAACATTACTCGCAGGTGAGAAGGTCAGGGACTCGTGAATGAAGCCGCCGTTATCGGAGATCCATTTGGTGTACTGGTTCCAGGCTTCTTCGTCTGAACATTTCTGCGCCGACATCGTCTTTTGGTGGTTATCTGGATAGTTCTTGTGGGCATCCGTAACTCAGTTTTCTTAGCTCCATATTTACGGAAAGCTAATCTGGTCTAGGGGTGCTCTTTCAAAGAGGGGCACATCCGCTATTGTGAGCCTATGCGGGTCACAAACTCTCTGCTGAATCCAGAACCGCATAACACAAGCATATCAATGAGGTGCTCGAGAAGATATATAAGCTCATAGGCGAGCACTCATAGTGCAATGCCAAGCCGCCGATCGACGCTCTCTCGCTGTCACCTGTCAGCTTCGGTCAGACAAGATCAGTGGCAACTTCACGATGAGGTCAACCAATCCCCGCCACTCGTACTCTTCTACCCGCCGATGCACCCTGAGCTCAATTGCATTTCCATGTCGCTAAAGCGGATCATTCACACAAATCCCATCTTTGCCTTGCCTTGCAACTTCCTTCACTACTCCACTCACCGAGCGGCGGCGCCACCAGAAGCTTCCTCCACCTCTGGAGCTAAAGACGATTCCACCCAGAAGAACTCCACAGAAGAAGGATCCGCCCTCTCCCGGCGTTTTGAAGCGCTCGCCGAAGATGCGCTACTCTCCTCCCCCAGCAGGGCCAGCACACTCGCCCGCGAAGACACCAATTCCGCCGCAGTCTCCGACGACCTCAAGCGCACCCTCGCAGATCGCATAGCTAGCGCCGGGTTCAAGTATCAAAACGCACAGGCTATCTCCATTGCCAACATCCCCTCTTCCGCGTCTAAGCTCACCCGCGATCTCGCCTCCGCCCGGCCCTGGACCGGTACCGAGTTCCAAGAAGATGCAGTTCTCCGGATGCTGGTGGACGCTAATAAACCCCTTAAGATGAAGGCAACACCTCAAACCGTCGTCGACCTCCGCCCGCACAATACCTTTGGCCCAAAACCTGATCGTGCTACGAGAGTGGCGGGCGCAAGGGATAAGAGCTTGGAATATAGCATCTCCAAAGACGCCAATCTCACTGCGGATGACAAGGCGCAGGTGAGAGCTATGTTCCGAGACCGCTTCCAGCTAGGGGCTAGACCGGTCGCTACTGTTTCTGCACTTATGTCACTTGCCGATCAGCGGATTGAGGATGCAAGGGCGAGGGGACAGTTTAATGACATTCCCCGGGGAAAGCCAAGGGCTGAAGATCACAACGCGCGATCCCCGTTTCTAGATACGACGGAGTACTTTTTGAACAAGATCATCCAGAAGCAAGAGGTGTTGCCACCGTGGGTAGAGAAGCAACAGGAGCTTGTTAAAGCAGTCAGTCAGTTCCGTACAAGGATACGCCAGGATTGGAGGAGATTTGTTGCGCGTGGGATTGCTGCTAGGGGCGGGACGTTAGAGGAGCAGTGTCGGCGTGCCGAGGAATATGCCGCTGCAGAAGCGCGTCGGGTACGACTTGACAAAGCGGCCAAGCGGCTCCAGAACGGCGAAGACGTTCCGCCGGAGGATCTAGCAGACGTTGAAACAGGTCCGAGAGAAGTGTTTAGAGATGCAGAGTGGGAGAAGAAAGAACTAAAATACAATATATTAGCTATCGAGAACCTCAACGAGCTATGCAGGAACTACAACATGATGGCGCCCTCAATCGCCCGAAAACCGATGTATGTCCTATCGCGAGAATTGGACCGGTGTTTTGCGGATGTGGCGCCGCAGGCTGCAGAGGAAATTAGAGAAAGGGCAAGGCAGCCGTTGGGACCAGGGACTTTGAGAATTACGGCTAAGGCGAGGGGAAGTACGTTGGTGGAGAAACTTGGGGTCGGGGAGCATCATACTACAATTGTCCGTGATAGTGACAAACCAAATTATGGGTTCAAGGACTTCTGGAGAGATCTATTTGGGAGGAAAGAGGCTTCGGGATAGCGGTGATCATCTCTCCTGTGTATCTATTTGGCTGGACGATAGTGTAGGTAATCTATAAGTGGAAGCTGTTATCAGACAAAGCGAGAAATCGAATTCATCTTCAGAGCATATCACCCGATTGACAAAGCAGGCTTATCCATATAAACCAACCCTCATCTTACTACTAGCGTACAGTATAAAAGTGCCCTTTTCACAACAAAGTTCAATTCTGCAATTTCACCCAACGTCACAGTCAAGAGCTTGAAATCATGCTATTACGATTTTGTCTACAACAAATTGCAGAAAAGCTACAGAGCATGATGTCTAGCGGTTCTAGAAGTCTCTACCATCCCCTCCACTGATGCAGCGGAAAAGAAGAGGTATCTTCTGCGATTCAGGCTGTCTTCAATCCGTTCGTACACAGGAGAGAACGGCTGGAGAGGAAGGGGTAAAAGGTGAAGGCGGACGCCACGAGAGGAAGGCACTGCTCGAGAAGTTCCTTGGGTCTAATGTGGACTAGATGGTTATTTAGCTGGGGTGGACGGCTTCGCACGTCTGGGGGTTGTAATGAATGGTTATTTTATAGGTTACTGATATATATTTTATTAGGGACTTTGCTCGGCCCGCATTCTTTGTTGTGATGCGCACCGCATCCCAGAGCATTACTTGGTTGAATTTTTGGGCTGCACTTGCTGGGTTGGAACCTGACGCTCGTAGATGAATCTATGGTACCTGCATCCGTGGAGGGCGCTGTCCCAATCTGAAACTGGGCGTCTTTCACCCCCGAGCCATCATCTTGAAGAGTTACCCTTCCCCTCGGAATACACCAGAAATAGCCCCATCAGACTCGTCAATTCCCAATGCCCAATGCCCGCTGCGGTCAAAGGAATGTTCAAAGGAATGTTCGTGGCGATTATCGCAGAGATGAAAGAACAAAGAAAATTGGAAAACTCCTACCACCACCATCTATGGGATATATATAATATCCCTTACCACGCACCACTTCCTCCTTTCACTCTCATCCTCCCCCACACCTCCCGTCATTCTAGTAAACTTTGCTCGCATTAATGGAGCGTGAACTTCCACACGTCACAGCACCACCAGGTAGGCCAAGGCGCTTCATGCGTAACCATTTCCCATTGGTCCTCCGGTTACGCAATCCGGCCTCCAGCAGAGAAGAATACAGCACAATCGGCACACACCCCTTGCCCGCGTCGTTCCAATTCATACTTTCCCGTTGGTTTGGCAGGAGCGGAGCGAGAAGACCTTTCCGGAAAAGAGAGCGCATCTCAAACAAGCTGAATTGGCGGGAAACCATCCGGACCTGTGTGGAACTTGTATTCAGGAGCAAGCGCGTCCAGGATATCGCATTCGAAGGTAGTATGTGGAGGTACTTATTCTGGTATTGTTGTAGGCGCATCCGGTTGGGGTTAGTCATGGCTTGCAAATACCTCTGGGTGCTGGTTTCAGAATACATCCTTCCGGTCCTGTTTTGTATCCAGGTACGGCTAGTAGTAGGTTTGACGCAGGTACTGCTTTCTTTGATGGTCTTGCTCTTAGTGAATTTGTTACAGTTTGCAGAACCGGATAAACTTTTGGTTCAGCGAGAGATTGCAGCGGCTGTGATGCGTCTGCGGGATCAGGATCCGCATCAAGGATGCTCCCGTGGAGTGCAGGAACCATCTACCATGGATTCCAGGGTTACACCCACCGGTGCGCGAGATAAAGACTTGGATTCCAGAGATCGTGCAGACGCAATTAATCCACGGGCCGAAGGAGATGAAAGGCGTAAAGTGATGAGGACTTGGTGGAGACACATTGTTGGTGGGAAGAGGGGGAAGATGGAGTTGTGACAATGCGATGGTGAATAATGTCAAGCTGATGATGACCAAGAACGAGGCAACCGACCGGGTGGGCCCCGTCATCTGGAAACGTCACCGCTGCCACTCGATCTTACAAAGTCTGACAATGATTGCCTCGGACTTCCTGAGCGTGACGCCGAGGGTCCATAAAGACCCTACCATTCCCATTCATACTCTTCCCCAGCACTCTAAGCCGATCATATCCGCGCCATCTCATCATTCCCTGCCACCAACCAGCAGCGATCCTTCCTTCAACTTTGACTTCAAGCTTTACGCTCTGTAACCTCCACAATGTCCTCGCCAAAATTTGACTCAATAGAAGACTCGATCGCCGCCTTCAAGAATGGCGACTTCATCGTAGTCCTCGACTCGACCGACCGTGAAAATGAAGGCGACCTGCTGATAGCAGCTCAAGATCTTACAACCGAAAAGATGGCGTTTATGGTTCGCTACACCAGGTACGAAATATCCTCCTTCCGTCCCTCCCCCGTTCCCCCACTTCCCCGTTCCCCCACTTCCCCGCCATCTGAGCGCGAATGCTGACTGCACTTTTTGTAGCGGTCTGATTTGCACCCCACTTTCCCCCACCCTCATCTCCAAATTTGCGCTCCCACAAATGGTCGTGAATAACCAGGAGCCCCACGCAACCGCCTTCACCATCTCTGTTGATGCACGCGACCCCACAGTCACCACCGGCATCTCCGCCTACGATCGCGCGCTGACGGCACGGAAACTGGCAGACCCCGAATCCACAGCAGACAGCTTCAGGAGTCCTGGGCACATGTTCCCGCTGCGCGCTGTGGACGGTGGAGTGAAGGTACGGAGGGGTCACACAGAGGCGGCGATAGAGTTTGCAAAGTTGTCGGAAAAGAACGAGGCTGTGGCGATATGTGAGCTTGTCAAGGAAGATGACGGGCTGATGATGAGGAGAGATGAGTGTTTGGCTTTTGGCGCAAAATGGGGATTAAAGGTATGCACTATTGAGGCGTTGGTGGACTATCTAGAGAAAGAGCAGAAATAGACGGGGGAGTACTTTTTGGATCTAGCAATTGGGGTGGGGGATGTGTTCGATATGTCGCGGCTGTAGTTTATGCGTAGAAGGAGTGGGTAATTGTCCCCTCCGCATCATGACTGGTCTGTAATTGTACAAGTACACTTCAATAGATCTTTTCTACTCTTGGTCCCAGCCGGCACGTCATCTGTGAACCGAAAGAATTGGATATTCCCGTAGGATCCTCTATGCTGTATACTTCATCAGTCTAGCCAGTTCATCGTCCTGGCGGATATCTTGTCGGCCGCGCACCTATAATACACATCCGCTTTTCCCCCAATTTCCCCCACCTACCGCCTCCGCTTGTGAGGCCCAATGAGGTTGGGGTAGAACCGCGATAGGTGGTAATTGATGGTACTCTTTTGTTGTTGGACGGGTTTCTGCAGATTCTCCGTTAGCCATCTCCATCGTGTCCGACCTTCCGTCCACTGGTGATGTCGCACCTTGTTGTCCATACACATCCTCAAAGCCTCCTCTAACTTTCCACAGCCCTCAATCGAGTAACCTGACGACGCCCAGCAACCCAAAAGCTGGCTCATCATAGGCGTGCACGGGTTCTGGCTCTCTTTGTTGGGTTTGCGGATTCGCAGCTTTGGGAGCGGAGGAAGACGGGCGATCTGCGTATCATTAGTAACCCAGCGCAGCTCACGAAAAGGGAATGACAGTGCGTAAGACGACAGGTTACCTTTTCTTTGACCATGGCTGCGGACTATGCGTGCTGTTCGTTTTCGCTAAGGTTGGAGCTGGTGTTGCGGTTCGGAGGAATCTTTGTGGTGGCTTGGCGCGGTGTGAGTAAGCGACATTCACGGGAAAGTCGCTCGAGCAGTTCTTTTTCCGGGGAGACATCGGACCTCCGACAAACGTTTTTTGGGCCTCTCACCGAACTTGCTGAACAATAAGAAGCTACATACTATGAAAATGCAGGTTCAAACATCAACCTCCAAGTTGATATCTAAAGGAAAACGAAAGTTGACCTTTCAATGTGGATGTCTAGGGTTAGGGTTCTTCATAGTTCAAGACCATCTCGGGGCTTTCCATGTCGTCATCAACAACCAACAAAAATGTCTATAACTCCCCGCACTCTCCCGCGAATATGCAAGCTCCGTCCTCTCGTCCAATTCCGTAACCACACCACTACCTCCGTTGACCCAACCGAAGTCTCGCACTTCAATGCGCTCGCCACCGAGTGGTGGGACCCCCATGGCACTTCACGCCTCCTCCATCTCATGAACCCTCTGCGCCTACAATTCCTGCAGTCTTGTCTTCTCCGTGGCTCCTCAATATCCTCCACACCCTTAGCGCGTGTAGAGCCGGGCGCTGATCCTATCGCAACAGTGCAAGGGAAGGAGAATCCAAGAAAGCTCAGATTCCTGGATGTTGGATGTGGAGGGGGGATTTTGGCCGAGAGTCTTGCCCGCCTGAAGAGTACGGAGAGTGTGGTCGGGATCGACCCTACCCCCCAGGTGCTGGAGATTGCTATGGAACATATGAGGCAGGACCCGGCGCTGAAGGGGAAGCTGCGGTACCTGAATACCACCATTGATGGGTTGGAGGAGGTCATGGCGACTCGGATTCCGAATGCGGAGGATGATGTTGGGGCGCTGTGGGAAGCGAAGGAGAAGACGCAGAGGGGGAATGTGGGGTTGTTTGATGTGGTGAGTTCTCATATAATGGATGGGGCATGGCTGGCGTGACTGAATAATGCAGGTCACGACGATGGAGGTGGTTGAGCATGTTCCCAATCCGATGCTTTTTCTGCAGCAGTGTATGGCGCATGTTAAGCCCGGTGGTTGGGTTGTTGGGTCTACGATTGCGCGGACATGGACTAGCTATCTTACTACCAAGCTCATTGCAGAGAGTATTCTGAACATTGTCCCTAGGGGCACCCACGACTGGAATAAATACGTGAACATGGATGAATTAGAGTCTTTCTTCAAGGCGCAGACCGGCTGGGGAGGAAGAAACGGCGAGAATATCGTCTTTATGGGCTGCATTTATGTCCCTGGAGTTGGGTGGAAAGAGATCAGAGGTGGTGAGAAGGTAGGGAACTATTTCTTTGGAATTAGGAAAAACATAGAGAAATAGACAGTGGTTTCGATAATACTACGGGGTTTGTGTACGAATAGACAGCGTTGATTTCTTAGTATTTTCTTGTCCACGAATAGTTGGTGATTGGACTGTGGTTATGGTATTACTACAGAGACAAATGAGGACGATTGATAAAATTCAAACAAACCAAACTCCAATTTTCATAAAATACAGCAGCAGACAGACGCCCCCCTCTCTATAAGGCGCAGGAGCGTACTAGGTATTCATCTCATCCATCTGCCATCGTCACAAATTACCACCGATCTTCGTCCCTCCTCTATCCCAGACACAACCTATAACTCGCATACCGTCCACTAGTCTCACTCCTCCGAATAATTTTAACCACATTCCCCTTCTTCAGCCCGAAGTATCTTGCCACGGGATCATCCTTCTGAATTCTAGGTAGCTGAGATTCCTTGAGCCTATACCTCTCCAGTAGTTTCTTCTTCTCCAGCTTGCTCAACAGAACATGTTTTGGCACCAGTTCATGCTTCGTAATATTAACCAGCAAATTCTCTTCCAGAAATATCTCGACCGTAACCTCCTTCTCCACTGCCGCAAACGATTTGAGGGAGGCAGCAGTGGGCGCATTGATGCACACCATGATACCGGTATGGTAGTTTCCATCTTTAACACGGTGGACAAAGGCCTTGGCCTGTTTTACACCTATCGAGATCTCGGTCAAGAATTCGACCCAGATTGGGCCACAGTCAGGAGGGGCGCCGGGGCGTAGAGAGGCGTGGGTCTGCAGCATGGCTACGGAAGGGTTTGCAGAAAACGAGAGGGATTTTCGCTGCGGTCGGCCTTCGCTGTCGCAGAATCGCGATTGGAAGTCGGCCAGAGAGAGCGTATATTCTTCTTCCGAGATTTCGTAGCCCTGTAGGAGTTAGCGACATGCTGAGAGAGTATACAGCAACGGCGGTAGAGAAAACGTACACGATCGGCAACCATCTCGTGGACGGTCTTCCAGGCGCGCCAGACACGAGAAGCCTCGCGATCGGGATCAGACATGATGATATGCTTGTGAAACTTGTTTGCTGGGTGAAGATTTGTGGTGGAGTAGAGGCGATACGGCGTCAGTTGTTAATAGTGGTAGTGGTGTGGCAGTGGTGTTAGTGAGTAAGTGGTTTTTTGGTATTAAGAATGAAGATAGCTTTGATGTTACAGGCTTAGGAGGCTTGGCGCAACTAAAAAAAAGTTTAGTCGAGATTGCGCCGCAGCTCACCTTACAAATATCGTCTTTTCGAATATCAACAATGGCAGGGTCAATTTTAAAGAAGCGAAAGGCGCCCTCCTGGGAGATGCTCGCCGAAGACTCTGGATCAGAAGACGAAATCCAGTCTGGTCTCCTCAGCGGCGCGCTCGCCCATAGCGACAGTGAAGATGGTTCGGACGACTCAAGTTTTGAGGATGAGGAGGCCGATGAATTCCCCGAAGTTGGCAGCGACGAAGAGGAAATCGACAGCGACGAAGTTCCATCATCTGATGAGGAAGACGACGAAAAAGATGAGGAGGACGAAGAGGACGAGGAGACCGGTGAAGTGGACGAACACGGTCGCAAAACCATCCTTGACTCTGCCGGAAACCTGCGCTACATATACCCAGAGATTGACACGGGCTACGCTTCTGATGACTCGGACCGGGAGGAAGTGAATACAGTTGGAAATATCGACCTCTCGCTTTATGAGGAGTATCCACATGTTGGCTATGACATTAATGGAAAAAAGATTATGCGGCCGGCAAAGGGCGCGGCACTGGATGCACTATTGGATACGATTGAGGTGCCAAAGGGCTGGACTGGAATGATTGATAAGAACACTGGTGGTAATTTGAAGCTGAGTCGTGAGGAATTGGAGATCCTGAGGAAAATCCAGATGGACGAGGTGCCGGTGGACGGTTATGACCCGTATGCGGTGGGTTTTGCGCTCTCCCCACTCTAGTGCGTGTTGCGCTCTTTGCTGAACATTGAATAGCCTACGATTGAGTACTTTACGTCGAAACTGGAGGTTATGCCATTGAGTGCTGCGCCGGAGCCAAAACGACGATTCATTCCTTCGAAACATGAGGCAAAGCGAGTGATGAAGATTGTCAAGGCTATCCGCGAGGGTCGGATAGTACCTAACAAGCCTAAGGAACCTGAGAAATTTGCATACTATGACATCTGGGCGAATGAGGTTCCACGGGAAGACCATGTGATGAACATTCCCGCGCCAAAGCTACCCCCTCCAACACACGACGAGTCCTACAACCCACCAGAAGAATATCTGCCCACACCCGAGGAGAGGAAGAAATGGGAGGAGGAGGATCCTGAAGACAAGGAGAAGGATTACTTGCCCCGGAAACACAAGGCTCTCCGTCTGGTACCCGGTTATGATAGATTCATCAACGAGCGATTTGAGCGATGCTTGGATCTGTATTTGGCTCCTAGAGTACGCAGGAATAAGCTCAACATTGATCCTGAGAGCTTGCTGCCGAAGTTGCCTAGTCCGCAAGATTTGAGACCTTTCCCAACAACCACTGCCACAGTCTATCGGGGTCACGAGGGGCGGGTCAGGACGTTGAATGTAGACCCTACTGGAGTGTGGTTGGCCACTGGTGGAGATGATGGTACTGTGCGCATTTGGGAAATTTTGACTGGAAGGGAGGTGTGGAAAATCAACTTGGCCGACAAAGAGGCCGTTAATTGTGTGAAATGGAGACCCGTTAAAGAGACCTCTATTCTAGCAGCTGCGGTGTAAGTCTGGTTCCACTATTTTCCCCACCATTATATTCTGACATACCCAGTGGCGACGACTTGTATCTTATTGTACCCCCAATATTTGATCCCGAGAGAGAGGTCGAGAGCAGAAGAATACTAGAGCACGGTTACGGAACGGCAGCCAATGCCACCAAGGTCCCCACAAAGAAGGTGTCACCAGGGAAATGGACGAAACCAATGGACAAGCTCGCAAACCAGGGCGTTGAGGTTATGGTCACAGTCAAAATCACCATCAAGCATATTGCCTGGCACAGACGTGGTGACTACGTCGCAACCACTTCCCCTGAGGGTAGTTGATCTTTCATGTACCCTATCGAAGACATTTCAATTGACAAAGTCTAGGACAAAACCGCGCTGTCGCAATCCACCAGCTTTCACGCCATGCATCCCAGTCCCCCTTCCGCAAGTCCAAGGGTATCATCCAACGTGTCGAATTCCACCCCTTCCGTCCCATCCTTTTCGTCGCAACACAACGCTATATCCGCTCCTATGACCTTTCCAAGCAAGAGCTCATTAAGACGCTGCAACCTGGCGCACGCTGGATTTCGTCTTTTGATGTACACTCTGGTGGTGACAACATCATCGTCGGAGCATATGACAAGCGGTTACTCTGGCACGATCTGGAGCTTTCGATAAAACCCTATAGAACCCTCAGGTATCATGAGAAGGCTATTCGAGCTGTCAAATATCACCAGGGTGGTTACCCGTTGTTTGTGTCCGCCTCAGATGATGGAACGATCCAGGTCTTCCACGGCAAGGTGTTTGTGGATATGATGGAGAACCCGTTGATTGTACCATTGAAGATTCTGAAGGGCCATAAGGTTACGCAGGCCCTAGGCGTGTTGGATGTGGACTGGCATCCAAAGGAGTGCTGGCTGTTTTCGGCGGGTGCGGATGGAACAGCGAGGTTGTGGAATTAGTAGAATACCGGAGAGCTGTATTTGTAAAATATAAAAGTTAAGATTGAGGCATGGTTGATCGAGGATGATATTTAGGTTAGGGTTTTTGTGTTCATCGTGAAGATTTCCCTATACCGAACCCGAACCACTCTACTCCCTCTGTACTATACATAAGAGGATACCCATTTATCCTGGCTTCCCAGATGCGCCGAATGATGATCGCTGCTCCACACCGTCTTGGCGGTGTCGGTCCTTCAGCGCGGCTTAAAAGCTTATATGCAACTTCAACTTCGACCACATTCTCACTCACTTCAACTCATCAAATGGCGCCAATAACACATCCAGCATTCAGCATTCTAACCACAGCCGTCGCCGCCGGCATTGGTTACTACATCGGCAAAACTTCAGGGCTCCACAAATCGGAGGTCATCCAAGACCTGCAAGAAAAAGCCAAAACCTCTCCCGTCCCGCTCGATAATGAATTCCTTCCTCCAGCACCACCTCCACAATCATCATCCCCATCCGACAGCAAGTCCGCAACAGATGCAGAGTGGGAAGATTCCGAAGACGATGGAGAAGGTGTCAGCGCTTTCACGGAGGTGCCTGACGACTGCAAAATGGTCCCCCTCCCCCTCCCCCTCCTGCTCCCTAGCTAAACTGGTTGTAAAAGGTCCTTGTAGTCCGCACAGACCTCGGCATGACGAAGGGCAAGATCGCGGCGCAATGCGGCCATGCAACTCTCATGTGCTACAAGGCGGCATCACGGTATGCTCCGGGCCTGGTGCGGCGCTGGGAAACGTACGGACAGACCAAGGTGGCAGTGCAGGTGAAGGGCGGGGAGGAGGAGCTGTTGATGCTGCAGGCGCAGGCGCTGAGCTTGGGTATCGTGGCAAAAATCGTGCACGATGCTGGGCGAACGCAGATTGCGTCTGGGAGCGCGACGGTGCTCGGGTTGGGACCTGGTAGGTGGTTGTGGTTGCGTGGTGGGATGTGGAATGGAGGCTAATGTGCAGTGTAGCGCCCAGGAGTGTGGTGGACCAGATTTCTGGAGGGTTGAAGCTGCTTTAGGGGAGGTTATACGGATACGGATATGGACGATATGACGATATGACAGGGACGAACTTATAAACTACCTAGAATGATGGGGGGGCTGTGCGTTTTTGTACACGGCGTTTACTTTTCCTTTGATTCTAGATACTGAAATCTGAAATACCCAACCCTCCAATACAACACATATTTGGGGTCTCATAATGCACACTCATCTTTATTTCATTCCGTATGGGCCCTCATCCCGTATGGGCCCTCATCCCCCATGGCTGACCATTCCGTGTGGCATCTCTTCGCGTGTGGGCCCTCGTCCCCCATGCCACAAATCTCATACGGAAACAACACAGTTGTGACACATTACCATAATATACAGGACTTCTAAAATGCAAATAAGATAACAGTTTATTAAAGCCTGTAAGTACAACAAAACCCCATCTTTCATCGTCTACATAATACTATACCAAGCGCTCACAAGAGGTTCAAGTCCTGCACTGGTACTGTTGTTTTGTACATTTGCTGTCGGCTAACATCTTCACGATGCGAAACTACCGCCGTGCTATTGGGAGATGCCATTTAACAGAAATACGGCAACCCTCTACCGTTCTGCGCCGATAATCACTGGATGCTGTGACGATTTACTTTTCAACAAGTTCGCGATGAAAGCAATGAATTGTTGCTGTGGATAGCAGTATCTCAGCCTGTGAGTGCTCCTGTTGTGATGCTGGGCTATTTACATGCGGTCTCCTGTAAACTAGTGCCAACTGCCGTCTACTCTCCGCAAATACGCCCCCGCCCCTTTCCCCGCTTCTAATAGACTTTATAACTCCCATACAGCTCATCAGGTACCGGATTGCTACCCTTCTTCCCCTTAAAGACCAACTCCTTACAATGATTGTCGCTGAACAACTCGAACGTATCAGCGAACGTGGACTCCTTAAAATACACGTTGTCGATGCCAGCACCGTGTTTCTTGAACTTAGTGCAGTGGCTGTTGGTATGCCCGTCGAACGTCATCTTCGTGTTGTCGTCGTACGAAACTTCCATCTTCCAGGCGCTCGCGATGGCGGCGGCGCTGGCGAGAAATAGGAGGGGGTATGTTGTGATATGCATGGGGAATGAATCTGATGATGCGAATGTTAGAGAATGGCTGGAGGGAGCGGGGAACAGGGACAGACGTGTTGTAGAGTGATGTGAGGTTGCTGGATAATGGGATGAGGGTGAGGATATTGCAGAGGTTTTATAGCCTGTGATGTGCTCTGTTCATCGGTTTCTCCGCTGAGGCTCGGAAGAGACATCCCCATCTAGAGGGAGGTGCTGTAATCGTGCCCCCAGCTCCGTGAGCCTGGGAGTTCCTATACTGACGGGTCTTACGTCATGAGGAATAAGATCTCCCAAAGCTGTGGTTGCAATGTGGCATTCAGGCATGGTTATGCATATCTCGGACGTGTCGTTTAATGGCCAGTGATGGAGGTATATGATCCGGGTGAGCAGGTATATTCAATGACGTTGCCTTCATTACATTATGTATTGAGGAGCTATTAGGCTCGTGCGGCTGTCTCATAGCTTTTGGCGGTGATGAGTGTGATTCTATGATTCTATGAAAATTCAATAGAGCTGACTATTGAGCAAGCTAGACGAGTTCCTGCTAGATACTACTAGGTTTGGATTCTGCGAGAATCTCGTGTGAAGAAGCGGCTTAGATAGTTTATCCAACAATTGATTAAAAAACAGTAGTACACCAAATATCATACGTAACAGGAAAAATGCACCCAGTTACCTCCAGAAGGTTGAGAAAGGGGCGTAGATAAGGGAGAAAGCATGTACAACGAAGAGGACGGGACTTCAGAGGGTATATGTACAAATATAACAGACTCCGGGGGGGAACCACACCGAAACGCCCCATTGCATCCAAAAAAAGCCAGAACAATCTATACACGCTAGACAAGATACCCGTTACGAAAAACTCCTAACCAAACGTCCCCGCCGAAGCCCTCAAACTTAAACGTCTTCTCCTGGTTATAGATTCCATCTCAATACTCTCTCCATCCCCTCCACCTCTCCGTATCACTGAAGATCCACCGGCACTGCTGCCTGACCGCCTTCCCCTCGGTGGGGTAATTATGGTAGTACCATTTGCAGCCCTTCTAATGCCCACTGGTACCGAAGAACTCCCTCTCGAATCGACTGGCGAAGGTGTGTATCTGCCCTCATATTCATATACATAATCTGCACTCGAAGCCGGACCGTAACCGTCAAATGCACCATCGGGACCACCACCTCCAAACTTTTGATCACTTGCCGATTCAACGCGTACAACAGAGCCTGTATACTCCTCATCTGCACTCCCCATATGCATATACTGCCATGGCCCAATGCCGGAGCGATGGCTTCTAGCAGCAGTTCCCATCCCCGCTAACAGGCCCTTTAGCGCCTTCATCAACCCACGAAACTCCCCCTCTTCAATCCCTTTCCCCCTCGTCCGGAACCGCGCGCGTTCATACATCGTTAGGAACACCTCTGCCTCGTCCCTTGGCGCGAGCTCCATGCCAACGAGGTTCTCCATCCATTGGCGTAGGGTCATATACGGTAGCCTCACCACCACGCCCGGATCCGATCCTCTCTGCATCACTATATCACCAGCCTCCCTTTCTAGTAGCCCGGGCAGCTCCAAGACGATGGAGCGGTACTCAACACCTTTCAACTCTCCGCCTGGGGGTGCCCACCCGGGGTGATTAATGACGTCCCAGACGGGCTCCCATTCCTTCCCTCCATTTGGACGACTGATGAGTGCGATATCAGCGCTTTTCGAAATACCCTTCGTCACCGCGGTGTGGGCCCTGCTCGGCAAATCTGACTTCCCGATAGGTACGCGCGATTTCGGGATGTCGGCGAGTAGTCGGCGGAACGTGTACATCCGCGACGTGTACAGCACGACGGCGATGATGGCGGTGAGCACATATGTCCCCGCAATGACGAAGACATTGTATATCTGTTTGTTCTGGTTGAGAGCTTGCGCGATGGCGTCCCCAGGTGGGACAAGGACTAGGGCGAGGGTGACGAGGGAGAGGAGGGTAAAGGTTGTCGAGTAGAAGAGGTGGAAGAAGGTGAGACGTGGCATCTAGTGGAGGGACAAGGCACCAGTTTCGACCTTGGTTGGGGTCATCGAGTGACGGAGCGACTGGTGGTGGTTGTGGGGTGGCGAGAGGAAGTGAGGTGAGGCGAGGTGAGGCATCACGGCAAAGTTGCTGAATGACGAAATCGGATACTTGGCGTGCAAGGATCACATTCACACGTAGCGTCGTATCTTTTAATGAAAATGGATCATACTTCATTCCTCTACCAGACCATCCCTACGTACTACGTACAGTAACCAAACTACACTACACTTGATGCCATTGTCATCAAAAAAGAACCTCCCACAAGATTGACAATATATATGCCAACGCGTAAACAAATGAATTAAGAGAGAAACATGCATAAGGTAGTGAAAGCGGGGCACATAAGAGAAAGGTAAGAAGGAAATAAAATAGGAGAAAGAAACAGTGCATCTGAAAACAAAAAAACAAAAACTTATTGCATCGCTCATCCCAGAATCCCACCTTTGCCATGCATGAAAATCTCAAAAACGTTGCCTTTTACTTTATTGTGCAACTACACCCTGCAGCTTTGTCTTGTAATATTCGAGACTCAAGTTGATAGTTTTCCTGAGGTATTGATCTTCGGTCAACGGTAATTCTAGAACTTTGCACTTGTCGCTCGCCTATGTTCCAGTTAATATCGATGAATGGATGATTGGGAAATAGAACTTACCATATCGCCTTGCTTAAGGACAAAGGACCCCACGATGCCAGCCATTTCTCGCACGGCAATATTCTGCAAAAAGGCTTTCCGCTCCATGTTCTTTAAGGTTCCAAGCAGCCTTCTCGCAACCTCGCGCCTCTCACTATGATGTTTCGGAGAGCTGGTCCGCTCAAGCTCTCGCAGGCGAATAAAATCCAGGTACACGTGGCCACCAAGACCCCAACCTTCCGGTTGGACTGTTTCACCGAACTTGCCCAATATTTTCCTAAGCTTGTCCAGATTTCCAGAAATGATAGCCTCAGGTGCAACTTGGGTCAGAATCGTCTTGTGAGCCTCGGTCCAAGCTGTGGCAGATATAAGGTATTCTGCTTCCTGAAGATGGTCGCCGGCGTGTCTCGCTTGGAGTGCCTTTGCTTCGTAGATCCAAGACCGAGGAATACGAAGGATTTTCTCCAAAAAGTCCAGCTTTCCACCATCTTCAATGACATCAACATGTCTACCGATAAGGTTCTTGATAGCGGCCCCACGAGCATCAGCATCCTGAATGTGCATAACCACAAACAGCGCCCATTCCCACAGACCAGCATTCTCAAGTCCTCCGGCAAAATCAGTGGTGGTCTGTTCCGCCTTGGTACCGGCGAAGTCCCTAACTCCGCGAGCAGCAAGGATAGTACGTAGTTGCCAGGAGAGTCTGTAGTCAATCTTGTTGGGACCAATACTGACAGGCTGGAGTACCTCTTCGAGTGGAAGATCTTCGTCGGCGTAGACTCTGAGAAGACCCCAAAGAATGTCCAAAACGTCTTCTCCATTGTCATGCACGTTGAGATACCATGGTTTAGGCCGAAACACCTGGTTTGGATGGCGGCTGAAGTCGTCTTCATAATTCTGTACCAAGTTTGTAATACCTTCCTCCTCAAAGCACCCATACCATAACTTCAATCCCAACACTCTCTTCCAATCAAGCCCAAAATGTTGTGCTATAAAGAAACTAGGGACAGCATCCTCAGCAGGGCCCTTGGTACCCTCGGAAAAGCAAGTTTCGCCCGCAATCAATTCATACAAGCTTCGCACGGGAATTGAGATTTCGGAGAGTACACCCTTATTCCTCCAATGCTCAAGCTGCTTGCCAATCCGCCGTCGAACAGACTTATCTCCGCCAAGCATGGGTAATAAAGTAGCTAGTCTGTAGTCGCCGCCTTCGAATAGTACCGCACATGCTTGTTCGATACGATGAGCACTGAGGTGTGCAAATGCAGCCTCTTCAATGGTGGAAGCAGACTGGGCATGTCGATCGGCATCCTTCTCAACAAGTTCCTCAAGAAGCTGAGATAATAGCTCCTTCCGACGCTTTTTCTGGACATACCTGTCCAATTCGCTTGATGAGTCTCCGTATGTTGGGACACTAGGCATCGGGTCCCATAGAACGCTCGCAAGCTTCCACACGCTCCTCTCATGCTGATCCTTGGGATCCTGCGACCACGATAGTTCCGTAAATGAATTGAAGGATACCTTCACATTGATTTCCGCGAATGGGATGCCAAACTCGTCAAGTCTGATGTCAGTGGCGCCAAGCTGAAGTTCCAAACATTTGGGAACGGCATGTAACTACAACATGTCAGGAGATGCGATCAATAAATCAATATTAGGTTTACCTTTGTTCCAAAATTTACTTTCGCGACGCTTAAACTGCCTTCACTCTTTCGGACACGCATTGCCTCTAGTTGACCCATGTGAATGATAATCCCTCCAGGTCCCCATGCTGGTCTGACTGACTTCCGCCAGCCTTGATCGTTAGAATCTAGGCTATGGTAGTCAAACGACTCCCCTATTTGAAGAGTGGAAGATATCGGTTTCTTGGTGATTGGCCTTATTCCTTCAGCGCCAGATTTTGAACTGAGAGATGACTAAATGGACACACAAGCACATATTTCAGCAATTTTATTCCCGTTACAAATACAACGAACAGAAATACAGCACATAATCGTATATTGTGAAAAACAAGAACGAAGCACAACAGATTGACAGCACAAAAAAGCAGATGGGAATAAGTCAAACCTCGAACTGATCTCGTTTCCTCGTTTTGCCGGTATCCTTGCGTACACTGCCATTCAGTTTTGAGGGATTACCATAAAGATCGTTGGCTAAATCCAGTAATCCGTAATTAAGCGGTTCCATGGCAGTTTTTCGGGGGCTGCCCGATTTGTTCCCAACAGAAAAGAAGCTCTCGCCGCCGAAACGTCTCTTGACAGGACTAATCGTGTTATTCAGCTGCTCAGTCCAGTCCTTGCCCATCGGTAAAGCTTTTGGAGTTGCCGCGACCGTTTTCGTTGGTGAATCCTCCACGGGCATAATAAACTTCCTGGGTGTGTCGATAACAAAAGCGCTAGTCGTGTCCTCATCATCTTCAACAATCACAGTTAACTCATCCGCCACCATTTCATCATCCTCCGACAGGGGCTCCGCAGGCTCTTCATCCTCTTCAACACTGCCTACGGAGCCTTCCCCTAAAAAAGACTCCCCATCCATAGTAACATCACCCTCCTCTTCGTCATCAAACGATGCATCCTCATCATAGGAACCATCGGGCTCGTCGGGCTCGTCGGGCTCTAAAAAAGAACCTGGATACTGGTCCATCATAACGCCGCGTGTTGGAGGCCCTACGGCACTAGACCCAAGCCTCTTGAAATCGAAAGTGTCATCGAGGCCTGAAGTTGAATCCATACCGCTAATATCCGCATCCATGCTTGGGCCATCATCGTCAATGAGAAGCGATGCCGGCGTAATGATAGGCTGTCTAGGAGTTGGTGTTTCGTTAGTGGCGAAGTTCTCATTAGTGGCGAAGCTAGATTCATCGTAGGTCATCTCTTCCTCGTCCTCACTCTCAGTTAAGCCGTAGGTAGTAAAGTGACGGACTCTAAAAATCCATAGACCATTTTGGGGGGAATATTCGACGAATTCGGTATCCTTAATGTTTTTAAGGCGATGGATATGTGTAATATATCGGGGGTGTTCAGGGTCGACAATCTTGTCGCGCCGGTTTTTCGTGAGGGGGAAGCATTCTTCTAAAGAAATAGTTGCCGGAACATTAAGCCCTTTGCCAGGTGGAGGTTTATCCATTCCTTCGGGGTAAACAGTACAGACCCGCACATCAAAAATAACGACATTACCAGGAATATCCTCAATATCACAAGGCAAACCAGTGATATCCACGGGATTATCGAACCGAACTGAACCATAGCCACGGCGACCGATAGTGAGTCCAATGACCTTTTTCTGCTGCTCTCGAGTGAGGGACTTGAGCTTGGTGGCGTTGGGGACCATCCAATAGGTTCCATGGGACCGGTCCTCCTTTGGCTGTTGAACTAGAGCAACTTCGTTTCCGAGGACTGGTTCGTCTTCTGCCTGCCCAGAAACACTTCCCCTGGGTGGTTCGTCGATATCGGTGGCTCTCCTTCTCTCGGGAGTGCGGCGAATATATCCCAATTCTTCGGCCGTCGGTGCAGGTCCGCTAGTAGATCTTACCGGAACATCTGAACCACCAATGCCAAACAGATCTTCGTCATCTTTCTTATCAGAACCCATGTCAAAACTGACGGTCTTCTTTAAGATACCCTTAGTAGCCACGCTTCCCCGTCCAGTAACACTGTCTGTCCTTGCCCGTGGTTCGGAACCTTCGATGAACAAGTCCTGATCCTTGATCTTCTTATCAATGACCAATTTCTTCAAACTGGCCACCCTGTTGTTACCATTTGAAGAGAAGGCACCAACATTCAAGATCGAGTCATCGCTGTCGAACAGACTTAGCTTATTATTGGTCGAAAAGGACTTCCCAAGACTCCCTCCAGCCCCCAAAGGTGTATTGCCCGAGGAGGATGCTGCAAACGGGGATCCGCTTCGGGAGAAGCTACTGCCGATACGTGGAACAAGAGCAGGTTGCCTTGGCGCAATCTTGTGATGGGGAATCATTGCAGCTTTCTTGGTTTGAGAGGAGCCAAGTGGTGTAGCAATAGGGCCCAACGGAGAGTTCTGCTGGCCTGGCCCTAGCGAACCAAGAAGGGAATTACCATATGGCGAATCCGAAATGGATGTCGTAAACTGCTGTTGCTGTTGATTTTGCTGGGACGAACCAAAACCGCCGAACAAGCTGTTGCCCGGTTGTTGCTGCTGTTGCTGACCGCCAAACAAGGAATTACCGGCAGCAGGCTGACTAGCAGAATTATTACCAAATAATCCACTCTGGGTCTGTGGCGTACTTGTGAACAGACTGGGCTTATTCTGAGACTGGCCAAACAACCCGCTACCAGTATTGGTGGTGCTAGACTGACTAAATAATCCACCACCAGTAGTTGAAGCGGTTTGTGCGTTACCAAAAACACCACCAGTCTGTTGAGTTTGGTTGGAATTTCCAAACAACCCACCAGAAGGTGCAGTTGTGGCAGAAGCTCCAAACGCTGGCTTATTATTACCCCCGAAAAGTCCGCCGGTTTGCTGTTGCTGCTGCTGCTGGGCTTGTTGCTGGTTACCAAACAAGCCACCAGTACTAGGAGCAGATTGTGCGGTACCAAATCCAGTTCCAAAGGCAGGTTTCGGTTGTTGATTACCAAAGGCAGGGGTCGCCCCAAAGGGGGTTGTGGACTGCTGCTGTTGGGTATTGTTTGTTCCAAAAGCTCCGCTCGCAGCGCCGAATCCCGTGCCAGTAGTTTGTGCCCCGAATCCAGTTTGTTGGGGCTGTTGGTTTTGCTGGCCAAATAACCCCCCCCCGCCGCCGCCGCCAGTATTGGTAGTGCCAAATCCAGTACCAGTAGTACCAAAGCCCCCCGTCGTGTTAGGGGTAGCCTGAGTACCAAATGAGAATCCTGGTTTCGCCTGATTATTCGCGGCTCCAAACGCTCCACCAGTATTTTGAGCCTGCCCAAACGCTCCAGTATTTGTTCCAGTGCTACCGAACCCACCTGTATTGGCTGTACCGGTAGATCCAAACAGCCCACCGCTGGTTGTACCAGTGTTGCTAGCCCCAAACAGACCGCCAGTGGTAGCCGGCTTTGCCCCAAAAAGACCACCGCCAGTTGAAGTATTTGTGTTGTTACCGAACCCACCAGTGGTTTGTCCGAACCCACCAGTCTGGTTATTGGTGTTTCCAAACAGTCCACCACCCGTGGTCCCAGAGCTGGCACCAAATCCCGTTCCAGTGGTTGTTCCAGTATTGGTGTTGCCAAATCCACTAAATCCAAACCCGCTGCCGCTCGGACCAGACTCATTAGCATAGCGCCTATTCTGGGCATAATCTTGAAGACGCAGTTCCTAAATGAAATGCGGATCAGTTTTCTTACGTTCGGTGTGAATTTGCGAAGGCATAACATACCTCATGCGACCAGGCTTTATATTGGGGCATGAAGCCAATAGTGTGAAAGTTGTTCATCATCGTCGAATTGCCTTCCTTCTCTTGCGTAACTACATAGGGTACGGTGGCAGTTCCATTCATTGGGAGTGTCGTGCTGTTAGCGCCGCCAAAAGCTATGCCTGGATTCGTCGTCGCACCAAATCCACCACCAGTACTTGCCCCAGCAGTTCCAAACAAACCGCCGCCAGTGGAGCCGGAGGTGGTTGCTGCAGGTGCACCAAAGGCAGGCTTTGCTGCAAATATACCACCTGAGGTGCCTGTATTGCCAGAACCAAACCCGGAAGTTGCGGTATTATTACCAAATCCAAACCCAGTTGACGTATTCGTTGTAGCAGGGTTGCTGCTAGATCCAAAAAGGCCTCCACTAGCTGGAGCAGCACCAAAGGCAGGTTTGGCGGCGGCACCGAAGGCAGAATTGGTGTTCTGGCCGAAACCTGAAAGCGAGAAAGGTCAGCAACTTATACCTCGAATCTGACAACACATGAACAATTATTGCGACGAGTAACAAGGCTGTGTGTCACAGAATATGCCAGTCATCCACGAAGCCGCGCGCCGGGGAGCGAATAATGATTGCTCAATGACAAGCGATGATAATGATTCAGAGTTGCAAGGATGGTTTGAGTAGTACCTCCTCCGCCGAATGCATTATTAGGCGTCGCTGTAGATCCAAAGGCGCTGCCTGTACCCGATCCAAACCCACTACCACTAGTACCAAAGCCTGGTCAAATGCGCAGAAGGGCCAAGTCAGTCGTCAGTTGAGAACCTGATGTAGCGACTCCATTGCGAAGGGCAAGCCATCGAAGGGAGAGAATCATATCATTATCACAACAACCATTGTCCGCCTCCCCAGAATTTTGACGCGCTCTCCAGATAGGACACGTTCGTACAGCAGCAGTGGAAGCAGCACATGTCATTCATGAAAGCAGCAGAACTGGAAATCGCAAATGAAAAAAGAAATTGCGGCAACACGATCGAAAGCCGAACGCACCTGTACCCGGAGGTTGTTGCTGTCCAAATCCTCCTCCTCCGAAAACATTTCCAGTGGTTCCAGGATTTGGGGTAGTGTTATTCTGATTGTTGGCGCCAAAGCCTCCAAAGTTACCGGTATTAGATTGACTGAACATGTTGGCGGTATTGGAGGCGCTACGCGTCGTGATAAGTTATAAAGTTTGTCGCGAAGCGACGTATAGGCGTTACAGGGGTTCAGAGACGGGGGGTGCGGTGTTGATTCGCGACAGACGAACGCGCTCGAGCTCTTGACGAAAGAAAGCGACCGAAAAAGCGAAAGAATATACCAGCAACAGATCGCGCTGAGCGGGGAGGAAGAGATGGTGAAGGGGAACGAGGAGTTGAGGGGGTGATGGTTGTCGAATTTCTCAGGATAGTGAGGTTCGTTCGATTGAGAGAGAAGCGAGCGAGAGAGGGAGCAGCCTGTGGTGGTAGTGATGGTGGCTGAGCGATCGGTGCCAAGCCGTGACTTTTCTTGTGGCACGATGACTGAGAGCCCAACGCTGAGTTCACACGAAGAGTCGGAGTCACCATCACCTCTTACTCTATATTAATTTATTTACATACTACCTGCGTCTGTATCACCACGAAAGACTCGTCGAGGCTCTGCCAAAGGAGTACATCGTTGTGTCATATCATTCTTCGATCCAAACCGCCACCCAAAAATAGTGTCACATGACTGGCGATACCAACCTATCCGAAAAAGGCGGGTGCGTCGTCCAGATCCAATCCAAAAACCAACACCCTAAGGTTGTAGCTTCTGTTAGCTACCGAAAGAGAGCTCTGCACCCTCAATTTCATTAGGTTCCGCTTTCGATACTCTCGTCTCCGCTCTTCCAAATGTCGATGTTCGGCGCTGGTCGACCAAGCGGTGGGGTGGCTCAGACATCACGAACGCGTCGCCCAAACATCCGTACCGCTTCACCAGGGCCTTCCTCAAGCGTTCCGGGAGGCAGTCTATTTCCAAATGTACCTAGCGGTTCAGGGAAGGCGCCGGCGACTGGTTATCCGCAACATCGAGACCGAGATTATCAGTCACAGCCAGGTATGACGGCAGAGTTGACTCAGGACCAAAAGGAGGAGATAAGCGATGCGGTATGCTTGACTTATGTGGTTCTCAAGATTGCAGTATCTGAGTAGATTCTACAGTTTAATCTTTTCGATCTCAATCAAGACCGCAAAATAGATTACCACGAGCTGAAAGTATGGCGCCCATTCCGTGCATGCTGCTGTGTCGAGATCACATCGGCTGATTTCTCCAGGTAGCAATGAAAGCTCTTGGTTTCGACTGTCCAAAACCGGAACTTCTCGAGATCCTCCGCCGGCACGGTGTTCTGGCCTCTGGCCAGCCTCCAACAGTGGGGGTTTCGCCAAGCAACCTCTTCATCACTTATGAGGCGTTTGTGGATATAATGTCGCAGAAGATTGCCGAACGAGATCCTATGGAGGAGATAGGTCGAGCTTTTGAGCTGTTTGCTGGTGTGGGTGGTCAACGACAAGATGGACGAGAACCGAAGATTGGAATTGAGGATCTTCGGAGGGTAGCAAAGGAGTTGGGTGAAAACTTGGAAGAAGAGGAGCTACAAGCTATGATTGAAGAGTTTGATATCGACAACGACGGGATGAGTATGTATCCCTCGTGCAATTCGATTGAACCCAATTTTACTAACGAATATCGTGGATTCAGTCAGCAGGGAAGAATTTATATCTATTTGCAAAGGTGATTAATTGACCACCGTTAGGGCGCTGTTTTGGATTCATCCTGTCTCCTATTGTTGGTGCTGGATGAAGATTTGTGGATTAGGGTTTCTATCGCATATGAAGGTCCCACACAATTAGTTCCAATATCTTCCCCTCAAACCACACTCTGCACCAGTATACCAAGTGGATACCATGTGTCTGGAGTAGATGTACTCTACAGGTTCTAATGTAGTGCTAATTGCTGTGAACCGTGCGTGTAATGTAATTGTCGCAAAGATTAAGCTAATCCCTAATAAGTATAGAGACCCAGTTTTGTATTTAGTCCGATTCAACTACACCTTTCGTCCGGGTTTACGGTTCATGATGTAGGGCATTGGACATGTATTGTACGGTCCCCGCGGACGCTTTGAAATCCGATATATCAACACACTCGTCTTAGGGATCCGGATGGATGAGATGGTGATGTCATGCCTGAGATACACCCACGAAGAAATCGCGCGGGATACCCGATCCTTATTATTTGACCTAAGGTCAATTTGACGATTCCTTCCAGTTCTCGATCATCAAGGCCACTTCACCTTCATGCCCCACCCACCTCTTGTTCAACCGTGTCAGTCGGTGGATCCCATACATTATACTGCTTCAAGAATAAGGCCCTGTGCTAAGGTGCGTAAGTCACTGTGGCTTTTGCAGGAGAACCCGTGGCGTAGTCGCTACACAGTGCTTTATCGCCGAGTTAACATGGTATAAATTATGATGGATTCAAATTGACCAATCTGAACAACAACTATCGCTCATACTTCTTCCGCAAGCCCACCAAACTACCTTTCATCCATCTTGACAACCTTGAGCCGAACCACCCCACGTTCTCAAAACCAACTCACAAAAACTTCATAGCTCCATAGTCCTTCTCTCGATCTCGGAGTTACCACGCCAAAAGACACCTCCACGGTAATTCGCAGCTGGATCCTGCGGATATTCTATGCCCCCTTTCTTCCATCGAGGATTCATCCGCCGTGTCATGGGGTGATGTTTGTCGAAGACACGGCGGCAAACTAACGACTCGGTAGATGTGGGGCAGAACTAGAGGGTGACAATATGCATATATGCCGTGCTGGGAAGTAGCCCGGGGAACCGGGCCACCAGAGGAGGAGGAAATGGCGGCTAAGGAACGGACTCTTATGTCTATTAGGCAAGTAAGTCTACTCCATATCCCCTCAATTGTCGTATTTAGCGTACAGAGCCGTAGAAACTGGCGGGAATCTTTGGCGGAACCATTAACAAGCTGGGTATCAAATGTGTTATCTAAACTGCCTAGATATTGCGATGGGAATATCCAATTCGATTCGCCCCTTTGAATCCCATAATTCCCTGGCCGAAACAATCATAATCCCGAGGATACCATCCCCTTCGGCCTGTAGGTGAATAACAGCCAGTCCTTCCTTTTCCCAATGCATCTGCATACTTCTTCATTTTGATGGCCGCGGAAGCGCAACTTTGTTATTTCTCCCGAAGTTGCCGCTACACAACCTAGTGGGACAAATGGAGCTTACATCCCTAGCCGCTGGTGACGATGAAGCCTAAGGACGTTGATTTATGCTTTCTCACACAAATTCAGGAGCAACTCCGGGGTGTTACTAGAGCGTCATATATAGACTGCTGCAGCACAATTGGAATTGGTAAATATGTCTTGGGCGTTAGCCTGTCGATAGCCAATGCAAGTCATTTTTGCACCTGCAGCTGCCCTTGCCCCCGCATTAAGTACACATAACGATCTGTGATCCGCCCTGGGAACCCCGTCGTTCCTTGCACGCGTGGCCGCATACTCGCAAGGCTACGGGTAGATACTTAAGGAACTTGGCACTTGCCCAAGTGTAAGATTCTCGGCGGAATGCCTATAACTGCACACCGGTACGAAGTTGGTGCTGCGCTCGACAACTGTGGGCTCCAAAAAAGTGCACCCGATTAGAAACTTGTTGGATGCAGATACCCTTAAGAAGGGCCTACTTCTCATCGCCCACTTCCACCATAATCATCATGATCACCGACAGCACCAAAGAGTCAAAAGCAAGCAACATCCTTCGATAACACAAGGGCTTGTTTGAGAGCACATATACCTCACTACATAATCCAGGTAAGTACTTGAGTACGTACCTAAGGTACACATCCGTAGTCCTTGCTGCAAACTGAGTAAATATCCCTTAATATGCACCCCAATATATCTATCCCACCCCGGAGAAAAGCCTTTCCGTGATATGCGTGCATGTAGACACGCACGCAAAAGGAATATTACCGCAATGCCTAAGCGACCGCACATAAAACTGCATGCACATCATCCAACTGCAGTTGCTCTCCCGAAGAATTTTTTGCCACCGGACGGACTTCTCCTTATTTAAACCTCGTCTCCTTCCTCGACGAAATCATTCTCGTCTTGTCCCACCTCAAATTTCATCATGATTGACGGACGTACGCGGCAGAACACTTTGAAATACAGAGCACAGTTCTTGCAGCTATCCATCAACCAACTCCATCATTCCATCATGTCATTCAATTATTAGGAACCCGTGCCTGCAACACCGCATCCTCATCCAGCAAATGTCATCACTAACACTACCTACCACTACAGCCTCGAAGCACGATATAACCGACTTCACTACGCGCCCGGATCCAAAAAACAAGTGCCCCAAAGGAAATTGAGGCTATAAATCCCATCTTCCATTTTGTTCTACCTCATCACTGATTGTGGGTGTGCCCAGTGTCGTGGATACCTTCATAGTCGCCTCTTGTCATTCGATACCATCACATCATCTCACTCGTAAAGTAATGACCGTACTTCGATCCCTGTAGAATAAGGTCCGGGCATTCTCCATCATAGTCAACTCAAGAGGTGAACTGTACACGTTCCACTAGAAGTGGTGCTCAGCAGCGAGCCTTATTTCATACCTGTACAGGCACTGCAATCTATGGGCAGCAAAGATCCTCTAGTGGTGCTTCGAAGGATCATATGCTCCCTTGGATTCTGCGCCAATAACAACATCACTATCACTAAACAGTCAAAGCTTTCTCGGCTTTATCAACCACGCAACGAAAATCCTCTATGATTCAATAGCCAATATATAACAGACAACGCAACCCAACAGCACACGCAAACCTAAGCTAATGCAAATGCAAAAACACACCTGGTAACCCAAAAAATCGCCGCCGGACCCCAGAAAAATCGCAATGATAAATATACCAACAGAAGCTTTTAGGGTATTATGCCCAATGATAACTAGAAGCGGAAACAAAACTATCGTCAGCGTCGTTATGTCACGACCTCTATGGGCCGGCTAATCCCTTTGGTAGTGATTGATAAAGAAAAGACATTAAAATTTTTGAATGGATTCAGAGTAAGTCTGACAGGAAAGGAAGATGCGAGAAAAAATGCAACCAAAGACCCCAAAGACCTTTACCCCGGAAAGAAAAAACCGTTCCCATAGACAGGCTAACTAAAATGAAATGGTAAGTATGATAGTAATAGAAGGTAGTGGGAGAGACATTATGGCCTATCAACAGTAACTTGTGATCAGCCAGCCTGGAACGAAGGGAAAAAAACACACAACACCGACAACCTGTAAGGATTGCACCGACCCAATCTAATTCATAAACAATCCTTAAACACACGCGCGCCCAAGGTAAGAAGATAGAAATAAGGAAAACAGTCAAAGAAAAGCTCCCATAGGCATCGAAACTATAGGATCCGCCAAAACTACATTTTCGAAAATCAGCTAGTGTAAGCTCATGCGGGAGAAGAAATTTTTCGATTTTGTGCATCGTAAGTATTCTGAAACTCGCTAGAATGCTGTTTTTGCAAAGAGTCCTCACTGTATTGTATGCCTGGTTCAGGCGATGCAGATTGCGTTTGGAAAGCGGTGGTTGGTGGTGGAGGGTAGTAAAACTGCTGGTCATCGGAATTTGCAGGGTAGGATGGCGAGTGGTAGCCCATCGACGATAAGTGGGGGCTTCCACGTGATGGATGCGGGCTTGGTGCCGAAGACATATGTGGACTACCACTCCCCGCCCTCTGGAACTCAGACTTTGGCGAAGGTTCGAGAATGGGAGGCAAAGACGCATGGTTCATTGGCGTAAAATACGATGGATTAGAGGTTGGCGGAGGTCTGTTCACGCCAGGACCCATGACCGAAGGAATTGTAGGCGTCGTGGTAGGTGTGGGCCTCGGGGTGAGTGGTTGCATTTCTCCAGTAAGCAGAGATAAAGGATGGGATGTGATATTTCCGTTCGCACGGTACATATAATCTTGCCGAGGGAACGGGGATGGCAAATCCGTTGCAGGCGATAGAGACGCCGTTCTTTGGCTCGGCGAGGGTGTAGAGTGAGCGGACGAAGTCTGAGAGTCATGGCCCATGAGTTGTGCGGTAGGCGATTGTGGTGGACGTCCGGGACGTGGCAGGCTAGGCCTAGCAGCTAATGCCGCTGCCGTAGCTGCTGCAGCCTCACTAATTGTTCCCGTATGGTGATTTTGATGCCGAGTGAGGGTAGTTCGCCTACGTAGCCGTTAGCTTCTTCGACTCCATTGATAGTAACCCCAATGATATACCTTGTGAATGTCTTTTGGCAATCAGCATAGGGACATTTGTAAGGTCTTTTGCCTGAATGAATTCGACGGTGTCTCGCCAATGAGCTTGAATCACTAAATGGCTATTTGGTAAAAGCATGTTAGTAAACCGAAGCATACTAGGTAGAATAATTTTGAGCTAACCTTTCCACATGTCTCACACATGTGAGGTTTCTCTCCAGTATGAACTCTGGCATGGACTGTCAGAGCAGAGCGTTGGATAAATTGTTTATCACAGCCTGGATAATCACAGACGTGTGGACGAATGCCACTGTGAATTCTCTCTGGGGCTTTGTTAGTGTGGTGTCCATCTAAAAAATGCTAACGTCTATTATCCACATACCATGTCGTGCCAAATCACTTCGCCGAGCAAACCCTTTACCGCAGGAGCTGCAAGGAAAGGCCTTCGATGAAGGATCACCAGATGGCGGTCTGCCCGGTCCACGTGCTTGCTGCTGCTGCTGCTGTTGCTGTTGAGCTTGCTGTTGTTGCTGAGCTTGTTGCTGAGCTTGTTGTTGCTGTTGTTGAGCCTGCTGTTGTGCTTGTCGTTGTGCTTGCTCTTGCTGCTGTGCCTGCTGTTGCGCTTGCTGTTGCTGTAACATACTACTGTAGACGGTAGTCATTGGTTGAAGTGGTGTAGGCACTCTTCCTCCCAAAGGTGCGGAGGATTGATCAGACACCAAAGGAGATACAGAAGAGTGAGGCGAACCCTCAGCTTCTGAAACTAATTCAGAATGAGGACTGCACGGATGCTGGTCTCGATTGGTCGCCAGATATGTATTCTTCTGTAACTCTTGAGGAAGGGACATGCTCGAGGGGACTGGAGATGTTGCTGCTGCGGTCACTACTCCTTCTTTGGTGTTGAGGATATTGGTTAAATCCATCTCTGAGTGGTCTGAGATGTGAGAAGATGGTAGAAGGTAACTGGTATTGGCGCCAGCTAGAAGTATATGCTGCCGAGGGGGGGCTAGAATTTAGGGCGGGCTGTCGGCGAGGAAAGCTCACACAAGTCCAATGTAAACAAGACTAGCACAGACAGTGAATCCACACTTTGAACAGGGTTCACGCCGGTCCTGCACTTTTCCGCTGAACTATCGACAGCAGCCAGTGGAGAGTGAGGTGCTTTCTGCAGGAAGCGAGACGAAGGGGGCCTAATGTCAAGCGTTGCGGCTTGCTGCTCGAGACGATGTACGTCAACTCCAAGGTTTTCGGGATGCAGGGAACGCTTGGACCAGGTGACGGAACACGAAACAAGACGGGACGAACTCTGTCAAAGAAAACAGTTCGTTCGGCAGGGTTAATCGTAACCCACAAGAAACCCGCAGCCAACAAGAGTCACGTTCAGTTCCTTGACGGGTTCTCTTTGCAGGTACTCAAACACTTTGTACAGGAATCGGATAAAGGGCGTAGGACCTCCACTAAGGTACCTAAGCGGCTAACAGGACGGAAAATCGTAGGTTGAGTTATTTGCAACTTGGGCTGTAGGTTGAAATGCCCTGAAATGTATGTTGTAGTCGTAACTTTGAGGTGTACCCTAACGAGCACTGATTGGCGAGGGGACCTGGAGCAGCCGCAGCGTCAGCTCACAGAACCAACCAAGCAGCCTTCGCCTCCGACAACCATCACCACCACCACCACCACCACCACCACGACACCCGCTGCCATGCCTGCTCGATATCGCGCACCTGGCTCGGGAAGGCTGAGTGGATGGTGCACAGGGCAGGAAAAAAATTAAAGCGCGTATTTAGAGTTCACTCAGATACCCACTTTCTCTCTGCCTTCTCGTCTATCCAAATCCTACACACGGCCTTACTTCGAGCTGTGCGTTCCTGTCTCGACTGACGTCTTGTCTGTAGAATGGCTTTTGGTGGCGAGAAGCAGATGCTCCACCCAAGATCTGTCACAGTCTCTTCACTTCCCCCAATGAACCGCAGTCCAATCCTTCTTTGTGCTGAAAATTTTTGCTAGTCGATCTCGTAGGATATGGTCGTGATAGATGGAAACGGTAGTCCCGTTTGTCTTTGCTAGGGATGTTCTAATTTCTGCGGTGTCCCGAGAGAACGACTCTTCACGCAACCCGACCGCACAGACAGTCAAAAAACTTCTTTGAAAGAAAATAAAACCGCGTATCACTGGGCCGTCGATGCAATCTGCAAGGAATGAATGGCGTACCCCCTCTTTCCCCTCCTCTTTCAATTCTAGCCGTAAAGTGTTACGGATTGGCGCACCGTTCGATTGAACGGAATCAATTGTAACTGCCTGAAGAGCCCTTCCGATCTGTATTTGCCTGCAGAATTGGAAACTGTTCCGAATTCTTGTTGAATGCGGGTTTAAAGAGAGGTTGATGCGCGGTATCTGATGAAGTGAACGTCGCAAACGTCAGGCCGCAGCTGCCACGCCGATTATCCAATAGGCCAGATCTTAGGTACTTACACAATTTTTCACCTGATGTCTTGAAAAACTTGTTGTTCAGTGCTTTCAAACGAGCGTCTTTCAGAAGGTCTTTCTTGTCTTGCGGGACGAATTTATGCTCCAGGTGAGACGAGAATCCTCCTGGCGACGGGATGAACTAGTTGGGACGATTCGGCAATACCACGGGAGCGACAACTCGAGGCAGATAGATAGCCGGCTATCTGGACACGGGAAATGAAGAACTATTATTCTATAAGACAAAGAAAGGCGAAGAGGTACTATGACTGGGGCAGTAAGAGTGCAAAGTTGGGTTGGGTCGACGCGCCCACTGAGGAAGAATACGGCCGTGGATGGAGGTGGACAGCGGGGAAGGATTCGAAAACGAGTGAGCGGGATGTACGGATGTAATGTAATGTCAGGTACTTTCCTGGGCGCAATTCGAAGCAGCATCAACAGCAGCAGTGGCAGAGTATGTTCGGTCCTGAAAGAGGGAGCGTCGTTCAAGCAGGGGGAGGGTGTAATATGGCAGACAGGTATTGTAGCGCAGGTTGGAGGTAGGGATTCTGGATAGCGTGCAGACTCGGAAGACTCTTAGGCGATCTAGCGATGGATCAGGAAGTGTGCGAGAACGAATTATAGTGAAGACGTGGTCTGTGCGGTGGGTGCGAATGTGCACTGCAAGCGTGTAGCAGAGGCGTGAGTGGGGAGCAACAGTCGCCCGGTAAGTCTCCATGGCCCATTAGTTCACTTAGAGTAATTGAACTCGGTGCATCGCATCACATCCACCGTTCGTTGTCGTCCGCCCTCTGCTCAGCGATCATCGTAGTCTTGCGCCTATTCGTACGCGCAGTATGGCCTTCTTCCTACAGATGTCATGCTGGTTACCGCACTGTCGAACAAGGTTTATTACCACGGAAAACCAGATGATCTCACCACCTTCTCCCATACATCTACGTTCCACACCACCCTCTTGGTTGCTGAATCTAGCCTTCCTCTCTCAAAAGTTCTTCGGGCATGCGCTCTTTGCACTCGCTGAGTTGTTCCTGTCCACGTTTCCACCCACAGCAATTCTCCTACACGCCGTAACCTTGACCATGGATCGATTGAACCCTCTGCTAGAGTGTGCAGTATACATAGCAAAATCTCTATAGATCTTAATAAAATTGAGTATATTGCATGGTAGCATAATCCTGGTTGCTAATGGCCGGACGTGGAGCTTGGAGGCTGTTCCTCTTTCGGAAAGGAGTCTGTGCGTGAGAAGGTGGATGTTCTTTCGAAGTTCGGTGACACAAGTGTGATCCGGGTTAAGTGCCTCTGACCACCACATTCTCTCCACCATCAAAACAACAAAACATCCTCCTGCAGAAATCACTGCGCCTCGCATGAACAGGTACTGCACATTCCGCAGACCCACACCAATGAGATCCCCTCTTCGTGCTTCTAATGCATTTGGCCGCTCTGAGTTGCCGTACAGACCCGGCGGTGTTGAATTTAATAGGATTTGAGTGGTTGTAGATGTTCAACAGGCACAACGGGCCCACAATTCACACCGATTGTATCCCACTTGAGGTCTGTCGGTCTGCCCGTCTGTCGGTGTGTCTCGTCCAGCAGAACAACTAATAAACTCGGCACAGTCTTTTCTCTTGTTGCCGGGTTTATACGGATACTCCGTTCTATTGTTTTAGATGCGTCAATCCTCGTCACTTTCCCAAATCCCTAGCCATGTTGGTCAAGCCAACTGGCTTCAGCTGGTTCGCAACCGCCACGTTTTTTGCAACCCAACGAACTGGAGTACCAGGTGAATGGCGAAACTTTACGCCATAGCAGATCATGGTCATGGTAGAAGCCTTTGATTACTACCCAATACACAATGCGATACCTAGGTATTTCCCCTCTGGATTCAATTGCAACAGGTGCGCATACTTTCCACACAGCAGTCTCTAAGAACTATATGAAAAAAGAGCTCCCTTGAAGTTTTAGGGGTGGTGCTTTTTCTTTCCCTGGAATTCTGTGTAACTCTCACGAAAAGCAAGCAAACATCAGAACTTGACCAGTCATTTTCAACTGAAGAAACTCTAGAATAGCAGCGGATTCACAGATCCGAACCTCGACGAAACCGGCACGCGCGCAAAAATTGTGGTGCGGATTGTATATTCATGAGGCTGTCATTTTGGTACCTAGAGTAGAGTACCTACAAATTACCGGGATTATAACATATATTAAACGCTCTACGTATCAAGAAAACGAAGGTGTCAGGTTAAGAGGTCGCTTTGTGGAATATTTCCCAAGACTTTCGTGCATCACTGGCATCACAGCATATACCAGCATACCTTAGATAAAATATCTCCTGTCAATACACTATGATCAGGCTGTTAGCTTTGTTGGGAGATCTGGGGACTCTATCGTCCCGCCCCTATCGGCGGTGGAGACCCCGAGTTCCGGCTTGGAGCAGGTGCGAGACTCGTAGATTCATCATAGGGCAGAGTATCGATCCGTCATTCATCAATTGTGACTGCCAACGCCACCGAGACTAGAGAACTACCTGGGTTTCCTAGGTGATGCTCTTCGAGCGACACTTCGAAGACCTCTGAGTTCTGGGCAACTGAAAGCCAGGGCAAACGTAAAATGGTACAAAGGAAGTCGTTGGTACCTGCGTTCGCTACCGAGGTACATGATGTTGCATCCGCCAGTTTCATGCTATAAAATCCATGCCGATAAGTAATTGATTGTTTGATGCAAGGCTCACTTTCTGCTTCTGATTAGCAAGGTTCAATCCATTTCATTTTATCGCAACCCCGCTTCATACGCATGCAGTGGATTACAGATTCAGTATTCTACAGCCAGATATACCGAGAGCTTGAGCAGAAGTTATTCCCCTATACATCATGACCGCAATTTCTGATACTTGAGCCTGCTGGGCACAACCAAGTCTGTTAGAGTACAGCACTCGACACTAAATTGTAGAAAAGCAACACTATAAGCCGCCGCCGTATGTCTTCACATAGTTTGAACAGTAGAGACGGTACCCCAAAGTGCACATCTAAATCCTAGTGCCGAGTACACCTAAAATAAGAAACACTTTCAATATCTACAAACCAACTGCAGTGCACCACACCACTTGTTTGGTGCACTGGAATGTGCTTGCAACAACGCCGAGAGGATTTCGATTGGTAGAGACTATCATGGAATTTCTGGAATCAAGCCGTATCTGGCTATATGGCCAAGGAACAAGGCTCATGGATGTTGTCTGTCCGAAACCCATGCACAGAATGCATACGGCAACCGACTCGGAAATGACGTTGGAAGTGCAAGAAAGTCATCTACCAGTCACAAGCTCGCGGAGGTGCGGGGTACATATCAGGGGTGTGTTACATAGTCCTCGTGGACCCCTGGGCGGCGAAGAACGTTCGTTAAGGGCTTCTAGAAGCAGAATAAAAAAGCAATGGCCTCCCGCACCACGATGAATGAAGATAGCGGAAAAAACAAACACAACTACAGACACATGTGAGAAAGCAGGTAACAGGCAAGCCATCAGACGGCGCCTTAGTCGTGTTAGTTAAGAGTAAGAGGCACTCTATACCCTCAATGAGGAGGTATTTTAGGGTCCTAGATATCATGGGTGTAGAGTACATATTGTGTGAGGATAGGGGGTTGAGAGACGATGGTAACCAACATCTCTGGACCGGGATATGACGGTAGGTGGATCAACAGCCATCTAACACCCCAATAGCACAGACGCGAGGACATCTTTGGATGTCAGTGGCTTTCGGAGCAGACACGGACACTGGCGGCATTGTTTCCAGTGACATGGCCACCAAATATTCTTCCTGACATTGCCCATCGTATTTAGTTGACCTGGATCTTTATCGGAATATTAGATAGCAAACTATCTAAATCCACTTACAAAGCGTGAAGGGCGAGCTCTGAGTTTTCCATACTCACCGCTCTGACGGTGGCCGTTCCTGGGATCCTAGAGTATGCCCGCCACGCGGCAAGTGGCGCTTGCGGAGCCGACAAGGCATGGTACCGCCGAGATGTATCAGTCCGGCAGATTGCCTGGAACCAAAAGGTTCGAACTCTTGATATCTGGCTGAACTAATCGGCCGTTCCTGTAGCAGGAAGTAGCCAATGCACTTTAACTTTGATAAGTCGGTAGTGACCAGTGACTGCAAGACTGTCCTTTCGTTCGTATTGGGATGCAGATAGAAGTTGCAAGCTGCCATGGTGGAGATGGTGTTTGTCACTCAATAACTTGAGATTGGTTCTCTGCAGGACAATTGCAAGTTTCGAACCTCAGCTAGCGATGCAGCTAAGATTATAAGCTGAATCCCGGAGACAAAAATGGCGGTAGTGCCGTCTCGGATATGGAGGCAAGAATTGGAAAAGCCACGCGTGTCTCAAACGAGTATACGGCCTCTAGGACAGAAATAGGCGTGGAAAATATACGCGGCTCAAAGCACTCATACTGAACAGCCGCTTTGACCAATCGCTGCCTTTCCTCAATTTGATTCCGTTCTGAGTATCCATACCCGAGTAGCGCTATCTGATAAGTAAGTGACCACCCAGTTCCATGGTAAAGATGCGGTGCACGGTGTTTCTATGCACTCAGATCGATTGCCACTCCATGCTATGGCGTAAGATGACCGCCAGGAAATTTCTTACATACTCTATGATGATACGGGGCTAATAAGCGCTAGAAGAGTAAAGGTAGCAGCAAATCACACGGAACCGGCAATAAGTGAGCAATTTTGGGAGATACAACAGCTTGAATTCATTACAAACAGCAACAGGCGTGCATTGACTTCTACATCAGCCAAAATATGAGCGTGCGATCCCTGACTACCTGCCCGGAACACCTAGACTCCGAGAAGGGCAAACCGCCCAACGGATGGCAGTCTCGGTTTGCAAATTTAGAAACGTATTGCTATTTTTTCGAAGAGAGAAACCTTTGTCTTTCAACTACAAGGATAAGTATTGCTAGTAAGCAGAAGCACTGCCACATTTCACGAAATGACCATGGGGGCGAACTGGCGGCAGGGGTTAGCATATATCCCGATAAAAACCGTTACATGCCCTGTGGAGACAATCCGGAGAGTCATTGTGGAGTTCTTTGCTATGGCATCAAATCCAGCCATACAAAAGCTACTGGAACGTCTTTCTTCACGTCACAAGAAAGCAACCATATACGATGTTCGCCCTCTGGGTTGACTGGAATAGTGGGCTAAGGTCGAAATCGAGGTACAAGAACTACGTGTAGAGTTGCAGAGTACGAAGCACCACATGATTCCATTCTATGAAGAGGTATACGAGCTGCCATATTTGCAATTGCAAGCGGTGATGCCAGGGGTTAAGTCGCTGTCAGGTTACTGAACTTGTCCAGCCAGTGATCCTGTCGGCGAAGACGTTGCTAACCCTAGTGGACTAAATCTATGGGTGAAATGGAAGCTTTGTTTCATCCTCTCTAAGGTCAAGGACTCGGCTTTGCGCACATACGTATATGCCTAAGTGTCAAGGCACAGGAATAAGAAAAACAGGTATCCACCATGATGGAACCGGAATTGGGCCGGCTGGATGGCTAATAAGATATCTTAACCCTGGCAAACATAATTCTTCACCCTTTTTTCTCACTGAGTATCAACGGACTTCGCTGCCACGTCCACATACCAAAGCACTTATAAGCTTAGGTTTATTTTGGACTTGGAACACCTTGTTCCCCTCTGTTCCGTGAAGATAAATACTTTGATGATTTCTTCCGTTGATCCTTGCCGGCAGATATTGACCCAGTGAGTGACGATGTCAATTGTCTACTAGGTATCTCTGGCGGGTGACAGCTTGTGAATGAACTGTTGACGCTCAGTGCCCCTACCTAGTACCAACTCTTAAGTACTAATATCCATAAAGGCCAGACCAGACGGGACGGCGTTAGCCGAAAGTATATCACGGCTGTAGGGTTAAATCTGCAGGTTGCAGCCCGTATTATTATGAGCAGCTACCTCGGTTTCTTGAATGTTCTCACATTTGAAGCCGAGTGATACCACTCAAATACCAGATCTTGCGGGAAGTATTGGCACCTCTGGTACCACCAAGTAATACCACCAACCGATACCATGGAGGTATATCCCAATGCTGTGGAAAACATGGTTGTCCCCTCGAGTTGCTGCAGATTAGCGTTGACCCTCAGTCGAAATCCGGTGAAACCTTGGTGTTACAGCATATGCACGAAAAAAACACACGGCTTTTGTTTGACTGGCAAAGTATTTAATGTAAGCTGACAACGATGTGCAGATGCACTACTGTTGGTTGGATGCAAGTCAGATCGTACGTATGCCATGTGCGTTTTGCAGAAATCCACCAGTAACAGTAATAACAGCAGCAGCACTGGTACATATGTCACAGTTAAGGCACGGACAGATCGACCGGATACTAAAAGCTATGTGTGTGCATAAAGTAGCGGCTCAATGATAGGTAATGGCAACGTGGGGATGCAAGTACTTCTGATAATGGGATGCAGACCTATTTACCAAGCTAGAATGTTTCTAGAAACTCCGGATCCGGGATTCCTTGTATGGTGGCCACGGATCACAACTGTGCCCAAGTGATCTGTGGGATTATCCAAACACATTTTCCTTTCTCCTACGTACTCTAGTATGCAACTGCAGTTCGCTGTGGATTCTTCTTCATAAGGGCATCTGGATAGTGGGTGTCTGATTGGTTCCAGAGCCGCTCTGAGGTAAGTATTCGAATGGATTCTACCTCCAGGACCTACGATGAGAGAGGTCTGTTCTGGAAGGGATACCAGGGCATCTCCCCAAGCGGCAAACTTCCTGAGTGGGGTACAAAAAGCATTGGGATAAATCATGCTCACGGATAAAAGTGTAATGGGATAGAGTATTACGACGTCAATGATTACGGTTTATATGTAAGATCTAAGCAACTCAAAGTTTTGCCACTGTCTACCCGTGTTAAATGCAACGGGCGGAAAGACGACAAAGGGCTATCATGTTTCTGTTCGAAGGGGCAAGTAAAAGGAACAACTACCAGTACAAGTCCCACATCTTGGGCTATTCTCGGCTAGAGTATGGGGTGTCTGGGCAAAGTTCCTCACAAGAGAATGGAAGAATGGGTCATGTGTTCTCAGCGTCAACTTCGGAAGCAGCAATTATATTGCAAGAGTATACTGCAAGAGAGGTTGAAGAGTATAAATAGAGGTCAGGCTCTAGTTCAAGAAATCTTCGGTAAGTACAAAAGAGGGTTTGGGTTTTTTGCAAGGCAAGGAAGGCCTCATACATTTAAGGCGAACCACGGAATGTGATGTGGAATTCCTCCTACGAGATGTATCGATTCGCATTTGGATGAGGATAAAATTGAGTTTGCTCGGTTTATCAGTGAGTGAGAAGGAGATTTTCTCGCCAATGGCGGTCGTCGTCATCTCCCGGAACCGCAAACACCTCATCTCGCCCAGCCAGTTAGCCACCCCTCTTGAGCGAACAACCGCCACCGGCCATCAAACTCCCAGCTCCATCTTCCCCAGCTAAGTCGTTTCTACCCACACCTCGCCTCTGCCGCGCATCACTCGTTCGCTCGTCGTCGTCGTCGTCGTCGTCGTCGCCGCCGTCCTCGCTGCCGTCGTCTCGTCCTCTGTTGCCCCTCCGGTGGCGTAATTCTAAAAAAGGAGGTCTTTCTTCAGTCCTAACTGAACACGACACTTGCACCTTACTGCGTGCCTCGTTCTGCAGCAGCACTCCTCCCCACCGTTTCTACCGAACCCATACCCGTCGAGCATCCTGCACAACTACCGCCGCCCGATATCCACGGGGCTTCTGGTACCCCTTGCCGGAGCCAAGCCACCGCGCCTGTGCTCCACCTGGTCCCCTGTCAGCTCATCGCTCGCAACAAGCAAGCAGCCACATTCACTTCCACGACCACACCCGAACCTTGTTTTCTATTGCAAGAACATCCGGAAAGAAGAAACAACACAGCGCATTGACATTACAGAGCCGCACCCCCTGTTTGCTGCACCGCCTTTCGCCTAGCGATCCCTTCCACTTCTAACCTTTCGCTGCGGCGCTCACTCTGAAGTCATGTCGAAGGTTATCAGAACAGTTAAGAATGTCACCAAGGGTTACTCAACTACCCAGGTAAAAGTACGGAATGGTGAGATTGACCTCGCGCTCTCTTTCGTGTCGCTTTTCTGGGTGGGAGGTTCACGATAGCTTACTTCAATCGCTGCAGCTACGAGTAACGATCCGTGGGGTCCCACTGGGACTGAGATGAGCGACATTGCCCAGATGACATTCGATACGTTGGTACCCCGTCTGTTGGTTGTGTGACTCTGTGTGTGTGGCCATCTGGCTCGATGTGGCCGTGTTCTCAATGCAAGCTGGTTATGTCTATGGCTAAATATATGTCCGACAAAGCAGGTCTACGGATTTCTTCGAAATAATGGATATGCTGGATAAACGGCTAAACGACAAGGGAAAAAATTGGCGACATGTCCTGAAGGCGCTCAAAGTGCTAGACTATTGTCTGCACGAGGGTTCCGAGCATGTGGTGGTATGGGCAAAAGACAACATCTACATCATCAAGACATTGCGCGAATTCCAATACCTCGATGAAGAGGGCAAGGATCAGGGAATGAATGGTATGGATTGCGGGATAAATGGATAAACCTTAATCGTGACTGACCTACTTGTGTCCCAGTTCGGATATCCGCCAAGGAACTCACCTCGTTACTGCTTGACGAAGAGCGCTTGCGTAACGAACGAAAAGATCGGAAATCTTGGAAGTCGAGGGTACATGGGATTGAAGATTATGCGTCATCTGCCGATGGATACCCAGGGCGATCGGAACCAGAGCGACGACGTCCGCGAAGACATTCGAACCCAAACCCTTCTAGAGATCGGGAGGAATGGGAGATTAAGATGGCCATTGAAGCAAGCAAGAATCAGGTGGAGGAGGACAAGAAAAGGCAATCGCAACAGAATGGGACGGACGAAGACTTGGCGAAGGCGATAAAACTTAGCAAGGAGGAGGACGAGCGTCGCCAGAGAGAACTAGAACAGAGTCAGGCAGACTCACTGTTTGATGATGTACCAGTTCAACCTGCGCAACAACAGCAACAGCCACAGTACCAATTCCAACAGCAACCGGATTACCAGCAAGGACAAATGGTAGATTTGTGGGGGAACCCAATCAACCAGCAGAGTACCGGTTATTTGAATACCATCTACTCGCAACCCACCGCGCAGTTTCCAGGACAGCAATATCCACAGCCAACTGGATTTGACATGCAGCAAGCCCTACAGCACCAACAAGGTTATATGGCACCCTTACCTGCACAGCCAACTGGTTTTAACCCCCAGAATCCGTATGTGACCAATGGTGGCCTTAGCCCGCAGCAAACGAGTTTCCTGAATCCTGGTAACAACAACCCTTATTCAAACGGTTTACAACCAGCGACACCACTGCAGCCTTTGCCGACCGGCTCCAATAACCCATTCGCCCCCAAGATGAACTACGGCACTCAATCCCCGCCACGAACGGGCCCACCAAGTTTAGCCACCCTTCAGGAGCAGCGAACACAGACCCAGTTCAATCAATTCCAACAGCAATCCGCGTTTGGCCAACCCTCCTACTCGACATCATCCACGCCCACACCTCAAATGCAACAACAGCACCAACAACAGCAATCTGCGTTTAGCCAACCTACATCTCAAATCCAGCAGCAACAGCCATCAAAGCCGCAGAACCCTCAACATGCACAGTTGGAAGCGCTATTGGTGAGTGGAAATGGTCTAGATACCTTCGGAAACACAGGCGATTTGAGGATACCAGCCCAGCATACGGCGCCGGGGATGTTTGTCAATTCCGCAGGGATGCGGCGGGGTCCTATGCCTTCGCAGGCTACTGGTGCTCCTAACAATCCATACCTCCAGCCGCAGGGACAGTTTACGGGAGTGCCACAGACAACGGGATTTGGAGCTAGTTTGGCGCCACAGGCTCGGTTGATACCTGCGCATACGGGCCCTGCGGGAATGAATGGAGGGTATCAGGGAAACAACTCAAATCCATTCGGACAGCCGCAACAGCAACAGCAGCAGCACGATTTGATTGATTTTTAGATGCTGAGTTTTTGTTGGCTTTTTTTTCGGTCTGGAGAAGCGAAGGAGGGGGAAGGCTGGGGGCGTAGCGGAAAATCACGATATGAATGTATGGGAAGAGAAAGGGGAATAGAATGATGGAAGATGCAAGTCGAGTCACCGAGTTTTGTTCGTCAGTAGTTGAGTAGCCAAATAGTCTTTTTTCTTTTTGTTTCTTCGTTCAATATTTAGAAGGATGGGATACCGTTTTCCCGCTCGACCCGCCATGACGATGAACCATCGCCTTTCCCTCTTTCCTAATCGCTCCCATCCTCCTCCACCTCTACCATCTTTCCTTAATGAAGGAAGGATGGTTTTCTTTCTGTCGTTTTTATCCACCATAGCCCCCGGCTTTGCGTTACCTTTACTGATCAATATTTTGGAGAGAATGGGGGTTTTGCTGGTTTGGTTTCATTTAGTTAGTTGGTATGGTCCTTTCACCGCTGTTTTTTATACGTTCTCTGTCTATTGCAATCTATCGTTTTCTTTTCTGTTCCTTCGATTTAAATACTTGTAGTTACTATGTATGGCATGATGGAACGCTGTTGCGCGGTGGGGAAGGAAATCGATGTGATCAAGATCTCTCGAGTCATTAGAGAAGAGTCCGTCCATATTCTGCATCAAGAAGGAAAAGGACATTCAAGATAGTTCTCAACGTAGTTTAGCCCTTTGGGCACTCCGATATTTTTCCTACTAAGCATGCTTCATCACTCGAAGTCCGATTCGAGACTTCCAATCCTCAAAAGTCCCCGTACAAGTAGAGCCCAAAGCAAGAGGGGTAAAAATATGAATCCATCGCCATCATAGCCGTACCCATCCACCCAATCCTCGAAATCATAATTAATAGTTTAGCTCAGGCATCAACAAAAACTAATCCTTATACTGGGCGTAACCAAATCAGAAGAACCACCGTCCCACCGCCCCAAAGAAGTCAAAGAAAAGGCCCATCCAGCCCTCCTTGAACAACATAACCCGTCCCTCTGGTTTTTCTTCCCAACTAAATTGTCCTCCGTCTTTATCTATCGATTCACCATACTCTACCCACTGGTGATCTTTTTCCTTATGGCATTTTTCCTTATGATATTTTTCTTTATCGTTCTCATACTTCGAAGGAGTAAAGAACACTTTGGGTGTTTCTGTGGGCGTAGTTTCTGTAGGGTCTTTAAATCCCTCCTCTTGGCTCTCCTCCAGTACATCAGCATATCCTCCTATCAGTATGCCTTCGATCTGGTAATAGAGAGACGCTTCTTCTTCAACCCCGGATGACATCCAGATAGACGGCTGTGAAAAATCCCATGGCCAGAAAAACCTCATAGCAATGAGAGCTGGGAGTATCAAATACAGACTTGTGACCCACCATGACCTGCCCGGACTATTGTGCGGGACCTCCTTGAGGCCACGCTTCTTGTTAGTTCTAGACGGCTTGAGAGAAGTGAAATTATCGACTTTCATTGATAAGCTCTGTATAGCTGATTGCGCACTCAAAGCTCTATCGAGAGATGTAGTGATAAATTCCAGATCTGGGGGTCCGTCGAGAGGGGATGCATCTGTAAAACCCAGACCCGGGAGCATGGGCGAGGGTCCATCAAGGGAAGAGGCAGTATCGTAGACTGGATGCTCAAACACAAGCTCGCTTGTAGTCTCGCTGCTATCTTCGATACTTGCGACTTGAGATCTCGGCGGCCACGGTTGCAGGAATTGGTACGGAATCTGGAGATACAACCTACTGCTGAAACTTTGTAATCCCGATAGAGTAGCCCTCCCGTGGGCAAATGAAACGGTCCAGGCTCCAGTGTCCAAAAATTTGGTCCTTGATGCTATACGGGCGTCCCCATTTTGATACTTGCAGACGACCCTACATACCAAACTCTCGTGAACGCGTGGCAACTGAAATTCCAGCGCTTGACCAGCACCAATAGTATTGATTGTATGACCTTGCAAGTCTTTCCAGTACACGTTGAATGTCATTGGCTCGTCATTGCAATAAACCTGTCCATAATTAAGCACAACAAGCTCGTCGTCATCCATGAATAGCATCTTGGCTAGTGCACCATTGATTGTGACAAATTCAATTTCGAAGTGGCCACTGTGCACCCTCAGTAATTCGGACGTATCATCTGTAGGACCATCAAGCACAAATGTCATTCTTAGATGGAGTGGCCTCCGATCTCGTGGCTTCCAAAACGAAGACGAATGATCTTCGATTTCGTATGTAATCTTGTCGATAAATTTGAGATGTTTGTATTTTGAAAGTAATTTGTTTGTAGTAGATCTCACGGGCAACAATGAACTGATCAATACGCGTGGGTATTCTATCCTGGGGGTTTCAACTATTCTTGTTATCTTCCTCGAGCCTGGCAAGTCTGCTTCTTCATTCAAATCTTTCCAAAACGACAGATCGGGAGTGAAGGAGATATTCAATGGCGGGCGTGGTTCGTGAATAACCACAACCTGTTCTAACAAATCAACGTGGCGTCCAAGTTCGACAAGAGGAATGTGAAAGTAGCATGGCGCTGATTGTTGAACCTTGCGGAAGCTGATTGTCATGGTGTCCCGGACGTGTCTGGGAAGCCTTGGTACCTGTAATAGCATGGCGCTTTGCAATTCCTGACCATCCTTCATGATCGGGCCTTCCAGGGAAAATTTCTCCCGACTGCCGGAAGAAGATGTAATGCATATACACTCTGCATCCTTGATACCGTTGATGAGGATTAGGTTGATCAAGTTGTGGGCAACGTTCTCGTCAGCCTCGACGTCAACAAAGTAGACCTTTATCTCAAACTCAGCAGCCACTTTCCCGTCGGTTGTCCAAGAGAATAAGGCATTAGTTTTGCTTCTGATCTTGTAGTTGTGTATTTCAACATGGGATGGAACATGTTGAATACGTATGAGAATGCTGCGCTGCGTCGGCGTTTTGTCCCTGAGGTGTAGTTGGGCACGGAACCTGTTGGCTTCGTCCAACCCCAGTGGCTCAAATGATGCGGTCTGTTCGTGATCGCCTACGTCAAAGACCCATTCCTCATCGTCCGCATCAACTTTGAAGTCAAAGAACGCCGGTTTCTCGCAAAACGGTAACCCTGAGAAGATAAACGTGTGATAGTTCTTGTTTTGTCCAAGCAGAATAGGGCGGACCTTTAACAGTATCTCAACGACAACTGAATCGCTCCGGATATTGTAGGGAAAACAGAGGAAAAGAGAGTTGTTCTCCACGTAAATCGTAATGTGGCGGTCTTCCGGTTCATCTTGCTGGTCTTCGGAGAACAGCACTTGCTTGACACCTCGCAGCTTTACTTTATATTTCTCCTTGACTTCGCCGATACCATCCTGACCAAACGGCAAATACGCTTCCGGGGCTAATGACCCCAGATCTCCACGTTTGAGGCCTTCAACTAAACCCCCAGGCAAAGGCGATACACCTCTCACACTCGGATAAGATCCAGACGAAAATACTCTTCCTCTGTCATCCACCCTAGGAGGGTATGTGAGACTTGAGATTCTGCTCCTGGCTGTGGCAACCGATTGGAGCCTCGACGAGGACATGTTGATTCTCTCCCAAGCATCGACATCAACCGGAACCCTTTCTAAAGAGCCGTCATTGTTGCGGGAATAGCTAACACACCTCTTACCTGTCAGTTCGAACGACGACATTCCGAGTTCGGGAGACTCGGAGAGGGCTGGAGAGGATGGTAGCCAGGGACGTTCTTGGTCAGAGCCTGGGATCGAATTTTCCCTCGTATGGTCCTGGATCCCGTCTTCTCCCAGTGTAACATTGGATAGCGAAATATCTAAGTCTCGGAAACCGAAAAACGGTATAGTCTCATTTTCTTCCGAATTATCTGAACCCGAAGAGAGGGCGGACAATGTTGTGCCGAATTCTGACATGTATTCGTAGTTGGTCAACGGACCCGGATCGATATCATCCTCATCACGCGATTCGACAGGAGAGGACACCGTTTCAAGGTTCCCTCCGTTGACGTTCGCGGAATCCTTGTCATGCCGTGTAGCAGCCGGCTGTGATGTGCACCCTCCCGCAGATCCGTCATCACTTGTGTTACCACATGTACCGTCTATCAAAATATGTCTGACTTTCTTTGGAAATGACAGCCTAGGTGCGTGGGGTTTCCCTGACTTTCGAGCACGTCGTCCTGAGACAGTAGCAATATTAAGTGCTTCGACACCAGGTGACCCCCAAGGGCTCGTGCCATCCTAGAAGTCACACGGCCGTTAACTAGGAACCTTACCGGCATCTGTAAGTGAAGGCATACAGGTAGCAACGGAACCACTCTAACGAGGGTAGACTGAAGAACCAAAGGCTGCAAGTGGAGCAACGATACTCTGAAAGAAGGCTGCGGTGTAACCTGATGAACACAATTGGTTGGTTAGAAATTATTGTCGCCCGGCCGAGAGACGAGGAGGTATGGGTACCACCTTTGCGTATATCATAACATCGGCAGCACCTGATTCGCCCCTTGGATCCCAGTGGCCCACCAGGGAGATGTCTGTGACCATCCCATCTGGGGCAGCCATCTCGGCGACTGGGCAGGATTGCTGGCTGCTAGCTGTTATGTTGTTGCTCTTATTGTTGTGTTATGTACGTTGTGTTGTTGTTGGAAGGCGGCAGGAAAGTGCAGTTTTAATGTAGGGCAGGTAGGTAGGTGACACTCGATTGCGGCGTGGTGTCGACGAATAGGATCACTCGAATTGACACAACCAGGATTCAGCGGCGGCAAGCGAGCGGGTGTGTTTCACTTACTCTCTCACTCTCTTCCAACTCCCGCGATGTTGTGGTTGTGGTGGGGTGGTGGGATAGTGTCAGTGATCGTTGAGTGAGACAACAAAAACAAACAAGAGTGTCGTACTGAGTAGTAACTCCCTCCTCCAGCAAAGCTCCAATATTGGAGAGACGAAATCTGCAGTAGAGGCAGGTGCAACCAACTTATTCTACATCCTCAGAAACAAAAACAGTCTCATGGCTGTTTTAACCTAGCACCGAACATTGATGCCTCCCCCACAGCTTGATAAGGTACGTATACGCATAATAAAGAAAAACAGACGCAGATCCCATCATATCATCATCCAACAAAGAAACAAAACACTAAGGACAAAACAGTATACGTATACTAAAGCACCTAAGTATACCACACGCGCTTTTACCTCTCAATTCATGATTTAATGATGATAAAACTAGCACCATACCGCCGTAGCCTGCGCCGAACCCAAGGGACTAAAAAAAGTGAACAATCCACCACCTATATACAATAGGGTATGAAAACCCAAACTGAAATATATGCCACAAGAAACCAAAACCCACCTACTAACCAATAATTAAAAGAGGATTAGTGGCACAAAATTAAGCTGGATACAAGGAGGCCAAAGTCTCCACGAGAAGCGAGAACTAGAAATACACTACGCAGACGACTGCTGATGCTGCTGCTGCTGCGCTGCCGAATCGAACGATGTGGGTGGCCCGTATTTGGATGTTTGTGTCAACATTGGAGGCATGGTGTTATGCTGTTGTCCTCTAGACAAAATCCCCTGTGTTCCTGAATTCATCGGTGGAAGTTGTAGTGGGGGGAGATATACTGAGTTGGACTGTTGGGGATCCGACAGTGGGGGCATGCTGGGAATCGAAGAGACCGGGGGTGGACCGCTCACACCGAGCGGAGAGGGAGTATGTGGTGCTCGTAGAGACGGGGGAAGTGAGGATGGGTTTCTTGTTGAGTTTATAGGTGAATTAATCCGAGCAACTTGGTGTCCTGGGGGACCCCCTCCACGTGGAAGTTGGAGTGTTTGTGTTTGTGGGGAATATCTATATTGATTGAGTGGTTGTGGTGGTGCTGACGGTAAAGATGAACGTGGTTGCGAATATTGCTGTGGCCTAGGGGAATGATAAGGTGACGGTGCAGACGATGAGTGAGAATGGGACTGGGTGCTAGGGGGTGTTCTTTGTCCATACGATCCATAATCAGGCAGAGATTGTGACGGAGGTGGCACTGGGGCACTATACTGCACTGGAGGTGGAGGAGGTGGCGGTGGCGGTTGATATCCTCCGTATTGTGTGTACGGGGGCTGAGGCGACGAATGGTATGTCTGATATGACTGTTGTTGCTGTGATTGCTGTTCATATCCTGCCCGAGGTATGTATTGGTGATGTTCTGGTGCCCGTGCATCTACCGATTGTCTTGGGCTGATAATACTGTCGGTCCGCTGCCTTTTCCCGTTGTCTGCATACGGGGAGGGGTAATCAGCATTGGGTGGTGGAAGGAACCCAGACAGAGGCTGGTAAACCCCCATCGTTCTTGGATCAGGTGCCATTGGAATGTAGGTCCGTGGCGGATATTCTTCAGGTCGCGGTTGCGGCCGCTTTCTACTAAAGATAAGTCATCAATCACTTGATAGCTGTTCATTAGGTGATGGTACTTACAGTAATGTCCTTGGTTCCTTTCTAATCCGTAGTCTAACTCCCTGATCCCCAAATGACCGTGATAGAAAGGTGGATTCAGACATTCCAGGAAAATTTTTGGCGGCGTATACTGTAGAAATTAGAAAACTTCCAGCATTACGCCACCCTATATATGAATGCTTACCTGTGAAGGGTTCTGAGGTGATGGATTTGATGTGAACAACCTCATTTCTTGACCATCCATCAGCACCATGGTCAAAAATGAATTGCACGCTGAACTTACTTCATCATCTCAAAGAGACTAAATCTTAACCGAAACTCCCCTTCGATCTTGACCGACAAATCCCCAAATACGAAAAAGCCGCCGTCTTGTCACTGTTAGTAGAAGCTACGCTGCCAATAGAACCGTGTGAATACGAACCGCTATTGTCGATGTCTTTCAGTCTATGCAAAGAAGAAACCAGAGTTCCGGCCAACGCCTGATGTGGAGGAATGAGAGAGGGCGAATCATGAACTGCACTGTACAAATTTGTACACATGAAATAGTATGGACTTTGAAGATAATTCCTAGGGGCCTGGTCAGATTACATTGCCCAGCTACCAGCGAATATGGTACTTACTGTGCTGGATCTGTATCATCGCGAATTTTGAGTTGAATTATTGGAGGAGGATCAACGGGCTTACGATCTGAATGTTGTCTCAGCAATAGAATAACTAGTAATGGATATCGCCACAAGGTCGCCTACCTTTCTCTTTAACACCGGCAACACGAGCTCTCTCAGGGCCTTGGCGTATGTGTAGTTCATAGTCCTCACTAGAATCGCCCCTTAGCTTTGACATATATAAGTTGGGCATTGGACATCCTTACCTTCGTAGCCTTCCTACTCTTGAAGAGGCATCGACGAATGTGTGGGAGTTCATCGATCCTTCCACCCGCGGGACTCCGGTGCGATATTCAGAAGCTTTTGATACTGGCTTTGGCTAGATAGTTCGTTAAGAGAGGCACAGACAGTAGATGCACCCTAGCTAAGGCTACTCCGAATAACTTCGGGGTTTTACCGAGCGTCGTATGCTCCGACAATGCGTTGTACTAGAGAATCGGGTATGTGTCACAAAGTCCGAGGCTGCCCACAACAAAGTGACAGAAACTTTGATGAACTGCACCCAAGGGGAGCTGTTGACACTTGATCGTCTTTACCGGCAGCTACCGCGTCGAATGATCTCCAAGCACTCTTGTCTACCTGCTAAATATTGCTCGATACTCTGACGTCAAAGGGATCAGAGCTTCGTTTCCCACACACTGTCCATGTATATTCCAAACTGGCGGAAATTCAGAGATGCGCAATACTCGCTCGGCCGATTGCCCAAATTATTGGTCTCCTTAATTCCCCGGTGTCCGTATAACAGGTTTTGCCAGAACCGGCTCTGGTAAATATCTCCCCGCTTCTTGTTTCGCAACCACCACGTTGGCGAGAATTGTCGGCCAACTGTATCTGCACACCCGTCCCAACTAACTCCGATAAGCTTTCAAGGAAGGTATTTCCCCAGAAACCTTCCGTATTTCTTCCTAGTATCGGGAGCGCCACGGAGCGAGCAAAGTCAAAGCGCGGGTGCCAAGCGAGTGGAAGGTTGTGGTTGCAACGTCAGAAACGTCCAGCGGTAGTGTAAGATTTGACAAGTGAAGGTAGCACCGAAAAGCAAAAGCTTTGCACTTGGATCCGTCGAGGGCCACTTGATTTTTGAATTGTACAAAATGTCGGAGGGGTCGTGGAAGGAAAAATTGAATGACGTTCGCGTGGAATGACAGGCAGGCTTGTAAGGCACAGGGCAGCGGGAGTCGGTAGATGGTAGATAAAAGGTGCGGTTATGTAGGTGTGAAAGAAGAGATCCGTTGAAGGAGGGGAGAAGGTGGGTAGGGTTAGTTCGACAATGCAACGCCCATGTACGTACTAAGTAGGTAAGTAGGCAGGAAAAGCAGCGACGAACGTTTTAGTTGATTAGTAGGTTCTCTAGGGCGGTCGGATTATTGTTTACGGCTTGCAGAATGCTGCTGCTGCTAAGAGATCCCGAGCGGCGCAGAGCAAGTGCAGTACTTCTAGTACAAAGGAGTCAACACTGCAAAGAGACGCAAGCAAGTAAAGGCGACGGCATTCGCGCCCAGAGGGGACAGATAGAGGAAGAAATAAGGCGTCAGATCGCTGTCTACAGAAATCAGACTCCCTGCATAAATAAAACGAAGGCCGTGATGCTATTGCGTTGAGGGTTGTCGAATGGCTGGCTGCCTTGTGTATATTCTGTGGTTCTGGTTTCGTGGTTGTTGGCTGCTGCCAGGATGAATGATGGGATTTTGATTGTCCAACCAGTTTATTGGCGGTGGGGATCCTGGGACGGAGACCTCGATGAGCTGACGGCTACAAGCAGTCAATCCCTCTACGCACTCTCTCTTCCTTCCCTTGGTGGGGCTCTCAACCCCTCGGAAACGCAACAGAGTTGAGCGGTGGATTCCGAAAGTGCAGCTGCGTCTACCGTTTCCCATCGCCTTCGACCAGATTAAAAATTGGCCTGCGATTTGAATAGATACCGGTACGTACGTACATCACCTTCACGTTCTGAGCACCGCAGTCTACACTGATATGACGGACGGAGGAAAATACCAGAGAGTTGCAAGAATGACGGGAATGGGGAACACAATCTGAAGAGGACACCCAGCTCCATCCAGAACGACCAAGCAAGAGGCGCCAAATTGAGATGGGAGTAAACCCGTTTTGCCAGACAATTAGAAGAGGTCGAAAGAGCTGAACGGCAGGCAGATCCGCGATCGAGGGTTAGGGTGCATGTAGCTATGGATGGGACTTATGGGGGGGCGGGAGATGCAGCGGTAGCGATTGTGACAGTGAGATAATTAAACTTCTCTGCATACACCCTCCTCCAGGCTCTAGCAACGGATAAACAGAGCGCGGGGGGCAGCAATAACACACGAGGACTTACTTTAAGAGGTACTTCTTACTACAGCTACAGCTTAGTACATGAGGTTGGAAGCAACAACATTGCCGTCGCAAGCTCAGCCGGCAAGAGCAGCGGGACCACCTGGAGGTTGGAGTGGCTTGCCTGCCTTCAATCCACCATGCTATCGGCAGAGATCGCCGTCAAAATGTCCCGGATGAATGGGCTGCTACTGTCTACTCGCTATGGGTCACAAACAGAACTGCATCCCGTAGCGAAGAACAGTGAAAATCAAAGCAAATTCTTACCTCATTTACTGAGTGCTCTAAATCCCCAAAATACTTAGGCACTCACCCGCCGCTCAACCGACAGCTGGAGGTGAGTGGATGAGTGCAGCGCAAGTGGGACAGTGAACCAGGTAGAACGGCTAAACCTCCGGTACGCTAATTGTTCGTGCAGATGTGGTGCATGGCCCATCATCGAATCCCGGACGCTTCTCGACGACAGCATCGTTTGGTCACATTACGAACTCTCCGTGAAAATTCTACCGTCCCTTAGCCCCTCTTCATTCGTCTGCAGTTGCTTGTGCTGTCCCTTGGTAGAGGTTCGGCCGATCGACCCCATCGCAGATACTGGTACAACACTTAATTGTATCACTCGAAACGGTCGAGTTTGCCTTGAGTCACATCCACGTTTTTTTGGTGGCGTGGATGAGCCGTTAGAACGCCCTGCGACAAGGATTCCATGGAAACGTTATCCTCGGCGTTTATTTTCTTTTTCTGCAAGTCTGGGCATATCCATGTACGACATTCAACAAAAAATGTTCCATGGCAACTGTGTGCCCAAGCAGGTATCCCCTACCTTACGGGTCGAAGCCACGGTCGAACTAAGCTACCAGATAAGGAAATCAGATACTGGAGTGGTACATATTGCCTGGACAGGTTCGAAGCAAAGTAATGCAGGCCAGCAACTCAACATTGTGTTTCGCCCACAGCAAATCTAATGGGGTAGTTCTTTGTAGGCAGAGAAAACTCTGAGATCGTGGGTCGGGGCAGGCGAAAAACATCATCCCACACACTCTTAGCATCCAATTCACTTGGCGGTTACATGTGTTATGTTTACCTTCATGAAGCTCTTAGGGCTTCCGGCTAGCTCGGGACGACCTATCTACGGAGCAGATGACAATAAGATGGGATCCGTGCACTATATTAGCTGAGCAGCAAAGTCGAGGGAACTACTGGATGAACGGTATGCAGAAGCCGTGCCACAAGCACAGGTGTTCAAATTTGTGGAGAAAAAAACCGATATCCGCGGGACTTGACTACAAAAACGGACAATGGGCTTGCTGTCAATTTATTTGATAGCCTATGACAAGAATGGACTCCGTGTATCCCCGAACAGTTGGTCTCAACCATGTTTCTGGGTCCTTCCCTCCTTCACTCCTACAGGCTACAGATACATAAGTACGATATGGATATTGCTTGACATCAGTTACAGGCAACGGGTCATTAGTCTAAAAAAGCAGCTGCCGATGAAAGAGTGGAACGGCACCTAGAACTGGAATGTGGTTCTCAACCCGACCCAAGACGAAATCAGGAACCGATATCACGAACAAGCTATCCATCCATGGTTGGGCGAAGGAGATACATTGAAGGAATTTTAGCCTGATGAGCCGTACATGCAGTGATACAACCGGATCCGAGCTGTGTGAGACAACAGATCCTGACAGCTATGATTGCACCTAAGCTTACGAGGAGCACAGGTACCTGCTGCACTCTCTCTTTCGTTGCTTGATTGCCTTAGCGGTGCATTTCGCCACTTCCGTTTGTTTGAATATGGTCCCAGCTTCAGATCGGGTTTCATTCACCGATAGTAGCATCAGCACGGGTACATAGGCCAGATGCAATATTGCGCTCATCAACCCCCCCGCTAGATGCTCAGCTCGGCGATTCTGACTCTCAGGTCTGGAAATGGCATCACTGCCTTGCGAGGACACAACGTCTTTTTATCTTCGAGCATGCATGCATTTAGAAAATTGCTCGGTGTTCAAATCACTGGTAACATCTTGCGGCTAGGATAAAATAACGGCACATCCTATGCAGTCACCGCCAGTATGACAGACTCGTCTTCAGAGCCCAGGTGCATAGTTCCTAAAGTACTCACCGTACGATTCTGGAGGCCGGACTGAGTGAATACTTAGTATGCTGCCGAGAGACTTGTTTTTGAGCGTCAAAGAGCTGTAAGTATCATAGGCTCTTCACCGAGAATCCCGGAAGAACGGAACCATGGCTATATGTCAGCACCTTGGCGCAAAAATCGAATTTTTCGGCATATCAAGTATGCGTTGTGTCCAAAGGACTTCAAAGATTTATCTTGAACCTCTAGTCTCCATCCTATTTGAGCCCTGGCGTGTACTATACAACTAGAGAAATAACCGGGGCAAGTGCGGCTATGGTTGGGCATAAATAGCGTACCGATAACTGCCATGCAGATCACAAGTAACCATACCAGGGAAAACGACACGGCAAGCCTGTCTAAATACTCTAGCCTATATGCAGGGAGACCGGAGTCCGAAACCTCCATAATCTGTGACGAGGCGTGCGTCGCATGCCATGCCAGTTCAAGTACGAACGAAACTGACATCTTCAACAAGCTGCTTACCATGGAGAACTAGGTTATATCTTATGGTGATGGTAATGCCGAGGGCGCTGAATGATCAATGGAATCATGGTTCGGGCGTAAGTGTGATAACCAGTGAGATTACTGTGCATTATGTACTCTACACACAAACCTTGCAAACGACCTGTCATGATCACCAGGTTCCTGTGTCGCGATTGCGCCTTACTGGCCCGTGCACCTTCAAGGTAGCACACACTTACACTGAATCGAGACACTTTAGCAAGCCATCCGGAGCGGGCTGTGGAGTATCTATCGCTAACCCTCATAGGAAGAGTGCGGAAAAACTACTTTCGGTAATGCCTGTTCATCCCCACCCGTCCGACATGTCTCTACGTATAACAGTATTTGAGTATGGGCACATATACATGTGCTGTCTGCTTCCGATTGGTAAGTATTGCCATACCTTTTTCGTCTTCCTTCGGAGTATTTGATAACCCCGCTGACTGAGCTCCGTCTCCAGATATTGCAATATCGCTTTCCTCATGTCTTCAGAAGTCTCAGCATCCATGGTTTTGCTGGGGTAGAAACAAATCAAAATTTCAATCTTGCCGGGTGTTCCCTAGTTCACGACGAAACATGTGGCGGAATCGAAATATGGGAAACCCCGGGCTGGCTTAACTGCAAGATGACGACGATCGACAACGTATAACGGCTGGCGATTTTCATACGGGTAATCTTGCTTTTTCTTCGCCCCCAATTCCTTCAAATGTTTTTTTTGTGCACGTGCTGATACGATATCTACAGGTGTGAGTCTCTTACTCTAGAGCAGCTGTTGGTACATATTAATCTTCCCTGGGCAGGATACCCAATCTCGTACTACCCACCCAATTGCAGCAGATACCTCATATATCATTCGATATTTCCAGGTAAGGTTTAGACTGCCGCCATTGCGAGAGTTTACACTTCCAGCAAGCACAGGATCTCTTTCGTGGTCCGAACTTGCTGTTCTAAAGGGTTTCTTCTCCCTATGATATTGAGTACACGCTCTCTGATTATGAGATGATCTCCTATAAAAAAAGTATAAACTTAGGGATATGAGAGCTTCAACACAGCGTTTCTCCAGACAATTCGGCATTCTCTCCCCCCAAACGCATCACACTTACCGCAAATGCACGGTCCCAACCCCACTTTATCTGCCACGGGGTTTGCAGACGCCTCTGGCAGAATTGTTTCTGCCCCACCCTGCCATCTGCATCGCGTGTGTGGCAAAGACCTACAACCTCCTGCTATTGTAGGTTGGTGTGCGGCCGCAACAGGCCAGCAGGCCGGTGGAGGGGTGGCAGGTAATTACGGGATCCCCGGTTTCCTCTGCTGATCAGATAGGTTCCGCTATTTCGATGCGTGCGCGTGAAAAGTCCGCTTGTTTCACGAGGTATATATTAATGTCCATATTCGGATAAAAACAAGAGAGTGAGAAACAGAGCGTCAAAGAGGGGATTTTGAGGAACAGCAAAAAATAAAGCAGGTTCTATTATGGAAACCCGAGGCTCAGAAAATTCACCACAAACACCTCCGTTTTTTGATATTATTGTATATCAATGAGTATAAAGTACAATCGGAACACGGGTGACCGACTATGATGACACCAAAGCCTCCCGCCAAAAAATAGGAAGAAAAATCAATACAAAGACGAAATAAAAAACCAGCAAGGCCCAACCAACAAAACCCAGGAATTACCAATTACACATGACAAGATAGAAAAACAGAAGTCAAGAAACGGAAAGACCCCCCAGTAGTCGTCAACCTAAATTCCTTCTGGGGAAGCGGTAGAACTTGAAGCCTCAGAGGAAGACGTAGTACTAGTCGCAGCGGCTGCAACAGTGCTGGCTACACTCTTCTCCTTCCCCTTACTCTTGATGCTCCCCTCTGATGACCCTGCTCTCGCTACTTCCGCCGTTAATGATCTCATCCGAGGAGCCTTGGTAACTATCCTCCGTCCCCTCCCTATAGGTGCAGGTGTAACACTTTCTACATCTGCTAACTTCGTCCTACCCCTTCTAGTGGCGGTCCCAGGCGTTCCATACCTCGTCTTTCCTTGGCCGCGGACGGATGGACTTGATAACCGAGGCCTTCCCCGCTTACCAGTACCTCTTAGGACACCCGAACGACGGACTGTGCCTGGCGGCGGAGGAACAATCTCGAAGCGGGTTGGCGGGATTTCTCGGATCTGCGCTAAGACTGCCGAGGGAATAATTGGTTGAGGGTATAGGGAGGATTTTTGGTTTGTACTTAATTGTACTGTTGCTGGTGACTGCGGAGCGTTAATGAGAGCGGGATCGATTGAGTCTGGGAGAGATCCATTGATACTGCTGCCATGGTGGGAGTCGTCCGTTATAGGATGCAGGTCGATTGCCATGGCATCGTCATCGGTCTGTTTAGCAGTCTCTTCACTCGGACTCGGTTTCTCGTCATTCTCAGATTCTTTGGGCTGTTCGCCGGCCCTGGGAGCAATTGTTGACAGCGGCATATCGTTCAAATGCTCGGCCTGTGACCGGCCCATAAGGTATGGAGTCCAGACTAGCGCCTTTGGGTTGAGTTTGATATACCCCTTTGCTTCCCAACGCTCGATGTGTGCTTCAAACAGTGCATAATCCAGACGTAGAGCGTAGTATCCAGTTACCGGGTCTCTGACCAGCGCATTGAGGACCTCTAATCCGCAGATGATGTCGTCGGTAGTCATTCCAGTTCGTTCTGAGAGATTGCCGATAGTGACAGGGTCTTTCTGGTGTCGCAGCTCATAGCAAAGTTTGAGTTTCCAGTAATTCCGATAAGACACAAGCCCCAAATCAGAAAAGGGTTTCTCGGGCGATCCCGTCCGCTTCTCGACTCGAGTGAGTAGGTACGAGAAGTCGATTAGCAGGTTCCCATAGCCCTTACGTTGATGTATTGGTAGCGTGATGATACACGAAACGTTATTTTGGCTCCCCTCTCGTTTCTCCTGCACGACGATAACGTGTTAGATAAGCTCTCACAACAAAACCAGGGTTTATACACCATCCCATGAACCACAAAATGAAAACAAGCTTTGCCAAATGAAGCAATGTTACGAGGAACAAGGGAAAAAAAATACCTTTGAGAAGTACCCAACCAAATGCATTCCACGCTCGTCACGCTCTGTCATCACGTAAAATAGAAATGGGTGGACATCGTAATACAACGTCTTTGACCCCAAAAACAGCTTAGCCATGAGGCATAGATTCTGACAGTATACTGGCTGCTTTCGGCCGTCTATCTCAAACACAGAAACAGAACCGTCACGGTAGATCTCATCACCGGGCGGGTGCTTGGCGGGGCATTTCATCTGTTTTGTTTGCGGCATACCATATCAGTATTGTCCAGAATCAAGTGATGATTCATGACTGGGGTGGAAGTGCAGCTAACCTTGTGTCTCCAGCACACGTATTCACTGTTCATATACTTCAAGCAAAACTCGCATATCCACAATATTTTATTCAAGCTATACTCTTCGGGATACGGCGCAGCGTACCAGGTGTCTATTTCGTGTTTGCCAAAGTGTATACACTCGATCAAACTGGCCTCTCCCACACGCTTGGATTCCTGTTCTTTTTCTTGTCGTCCCTGGCTGGGTAACTGGTTCATATCGTTCATAATTTTGGTTCTCATCTTTTGTTCCTCTTCAGCCTTCTTCTTGGCCACTTCGAACCGTGTCCGTTCCGAAGGCCCTGGGAGTGTATCAGTGGTATTGGCGTCAGCTTCGCTGAGGATCCCGCCGTATGGCTTCAATTTATTGTCATCGTATATGGCAGGATAGAGAGTAGTCGTGGCAGTGAGAGGTGCTGGTGGTGCTGGGGTAGCCCTCTGTCCTGCAACAGCAGATGTCGAAGTACTTCGGCCTCCTCGACGGATAGGTTTGGGGGCTTGTGCAAGAATCATGGCTAGTTTCTTGGAATCTAGTCCTCCTATATGAAGAATAAGCTGTCCAGGTTCATTCGTGACTGTGACATCCGGTCCTAACTTTGGTCTCTTTCTTCTGCCGTTTGTCAGTAATATTTTGTCGTTAGGTCTAGCTTCTGCTTCTTCCTCTTCTTCGTGTTCGATGCCACCATTTGTACGCCTGTGTTTGTCTCGTCGCTTTCGCCGGCGAGCGCTTATTGGACCATCATCCTCATCCATGTCGTCGGCTTTTCGCTTTCGCAGTCGTCTGGAGGCTTTGTCCTTTGCCGGGCTTTTGCGCCGCACTTGGGGGGTCCTTGGTTCTGCAGGTAAGCGAGAGCCAGGCTCCTCACCACTTGCTGCACAGTTCGGACATCGCCAGGTTGATGATACTAAAGAAAGTTGCGTCAGGCCAATTAAACCATATGCAGCCGACGGGTGACGTACCTTCATCATATGCAGACTTCACACCACCATCCTCGTTGTAGTTTCGGTCGCATTGTCGGTGTGCTAGACGACGGGTCTATCAGTTACGGTTGCAACTTCATTCCACAGATTTAGTCTTACAAAAATGGGCGCAAACAACACATTCTAAGGGGTCCTCATAATCGGAGGAAGGGTCCTGGTCTTCGGTGTACTGGCAATGTCTATCATGCCATATCAGCCAAACAAGTTTGATGGTAAACGTGGTGTCGAATGCACGTACATGCATAGGTGATTGTTCTCTGCATTGTCATCATCTTCTGCATCGCCTCCCCAATCCTCCTCAGACTCAGAGTCAGACTCCGACTCGTCAGAACCAGACGAATGCTCCTCCACAAACTCGTCTGAATCTTCGTCCTCGCTCCTTTGGTTGTTGAGCTCGTAATCCTCCTGGTCACGCTTTTTCCATCAGCAACCCAATTATCATAATTGTTATCCCCAACTTCCGAAGCGTACCTTCCGTTTCATTGGCGCCTTCCCTGCGCGTGAAGTCTTTTGCGGAGACTTCTGTGGAGACTGCTGTGGAGACTTCTGTGGAGACTGCTGTGGAGACTTCTGTGGAGATTTCTGTGGAGACTTCTGTGCCGTCTTTTGCGGAGACTTCCGAGGGGATTTTTGTGGAGTCATTCGCACCGTCTTCTGGGCGGGAACCATGAGTCGCGGTGTAGGAGTGACGCTGCCTCTCTTCCTCCCCATGGCGTCGTCCCTTTCTTTGTCTCTTTGGGCCCACTCTTGCCTTACGCTCCCCACCGCCACATCCCGCGTTGATCCAGCAATCGTGGCCGAATCCGCGGTAGGAGCGGAGGCGAGAAGCGTAAGAAGCCGCAAGGGTAGAGGAAACAATGCGACGGATTCCGGAGGTTTCGCGTGATTCAGGGGTCCTCCGCGGCCCGCTAGACTATGCCCGTCCACGTTCTATACTGTTGATGGTATCGCAGAGCCGACAAGGCTGGTATGTCGCGTCCCACTGCAGTCGAAGCTGTCGACAACTGCGGCGTTCGTAGCTGTAGGCTCGATTCCAGGGGCTGGCCGGCTGGTGAATGGCACAAAAGCGGACGGATGCGCGCAGTAGGGTGGAATGCCGAATGGGATCTGGTACGGAAAGGGAGAACAATGGTGGGAAGAGTTGTGGAAAGGTCGTCTTTGCCGGGCAGTCTGACACTGGCTCTCGACAAGGAGTCGACCTTGCGGTACCGTCCAATTGCGGTTAGTATCTGCCATTATTGTCTTGGCGACGCCAGTGACATAAGCGAGACTTGAACCCGGCAATCCGCCAACGCCGACCACCACAGACCACAGACTACCTATCGAAGCTCCGAGAGCAGAAACAACACTCCTCTTCACTGTTCGAATCGCGTATGGGTACCTCGAGGTTCCAGTGTTTCTTGCAGTGCTGATTGTTGGATAGGAATTATCTAGCAGCGATGGGTGTCCCGTTCGAAGCCCTCCTCCCGTTTGGGATCATGATTGCCGTACGTCTCTTGACACTCTGTCCGGCCGCTTTATATGACTGGAACTAACCGTACTGCTGTGTAGATGTTTGGGATTTCTGGTGGTGTGAGTAGACTACTTCTGTTGACGTCGCCAGGCTTCGGAATTGACTGGTGGCGACCGTTGTAAGGCCATGTCTGGACTTCGATACTTGCAGTTCGAGAAAAATAGAGGTAGACACGGCTTGGATAACTGGGATCTTGTTCGTCACACCAGAGTACCTTCTGCACATCTTGCGAAGCATGCTAACTGTTGGCTTTGCATTATAGAACAGTATGCCGTTAGATTATGCATACGGGGAATTGGATACTAACCCCAATATTAGTGATGGAGCGTGATCGCCGCCTTACCGGTAGGATATACGGTCAGATGGACCAACCAATTGCTCCCAAGGGCTTCGAGTTGAACTCTGCCTGGAGGGTATGCCCCATTGCGCTTTTATCATCTGGTAAAGTCACTAACATTGATTTTACAGCTCGAGAAGAAGGCCACATAGAGAGGTTTTGAACTACGTTGCGTATCTCAATTGATCCATATAGATGTCTCTTTTGTCCTCACATGCAGTTCCCAATTGCCAGCTTTAGGTGCTACCTCTGCTGGCCCCCTTATACAGCCCTCCAACCGGCCGTATTCACATCTTTTCATCCGCATTTCGGTGCCCCGTGCAACACTAGTTGCTACCCCACTTTGTCTAACTATTCTGTGGTATCACTCACAATGCCTGTGCGCCTCTGACACAACATTAGTTCTCCCTTTCTTCTTGATCTCCGTGGGTCTCTTCCTGATGCTTCTGCCAGAAGCATCCCAACCCACGTCTCCAATGCCTGAACCCTAAAGCACTCAAACCGGCAAACCTGCACCACCTCCGTCTTCCCGCTAATCCTCTTGACCGTCGCTCCATTCAACAACATCTTCCCCACTGTTGTCTCTGCGCCCGCCTCCGATTATGTGATCTCATCCCCCAGTATGTTACGAAAACAATAAGCCAGCTTCACAAACACACCCTTTGTGCTTGTCGACAAGTTCATAACTTCATAGTCCTCCCTGGAAAACTCCACCTCAGTGCCAAAGGCGTACATATCCCCCACTCCTTTTCGTCAGACTCTCGACACTGCAGAATCCAGTGCTTCAACGCTTGGTTCTGCATCTGTTTCAAAGGCGTAAACAGCAGCCTATACTGCTGTGGCTCTATCCCCTGCATGATCTTCCCGCCACAAGAGGAAGCGGCGAGACGAGCCCACTTTTTCCCCTTCACCTAACTAGCTTACCTACCCGCGTGTAGAATAAATTTGCCGACTTACTTTCCGCCGAACCCTACATCAACTACCCACCTCTCCCCGTCCTCAACAATGAGTACTATATGATCCTACTCCAAAACCCTCCCGTTCCTATTATTCCTACTCGAGTCCACGGCGGTGGAGACTCGAGCACCGGTAGGCTACACTGTGAAACCTAGAGTCCACAGTAGAGCGCAAAATGGGGTGTTATTCTCCATGCAGTAGCCGCCGTGGTTGCGCGGGGTTGAAGAGAGCATCGAGGGAGAGGTTGATTTCGGGGGTAGGAATGGGCGAGTAGTGGAGGGAGAGGGATTCGAAGGGGATGTAGCGTAGGTGGGCGGTCATCAGCTACTACAGGGCTGGCGCAGGAGATAGGGGAGAGTAGAAATGAGTGAGGTAGGAGGTTAGTTAGGAGGGGGTTAGGAGGTCTATACATTCCTGAAGAGGAGTCGAGAGGGCCATTTGGGGGACTCGTAAATATTTCATGATATATTCATCCGCTATTGCCTAGGGCCGTCTTCCGCTTGGTAAGATGGGATAATCTTGAACTCGCCACATTAGAAGTCATTAATAATACGAATTAGGAAACGAGCTGTCAACAGTCGTGACAAGATGCCACTCGCTTCGGGCATTCCCGGGGTTGCTCAAAAAAGTGGTCGAGTGATAAAATATGCACCTCCAGCCCATGTGCATCAATAACTCTCATTCGAAACTATCACAAGCGCCCTATGAAAGATACTCTGCATGTCCTGTGCTGTAGCCATGGTTCCTAAGAGGTATGCGGAACCTGCTCTCAGGTATCGTTGGTCTCAATTATACTCCGCACTCGCAACTATCCACCTCTGGGTATAAATGTGCAAAGATTCTGCTGTTTCAAACGAGTCAGAACTCATGATGTACAATGAAGCCGGTGCGAGTAGCGGCCTTTCGCCTGGCTAGTGAGGTAGTGGGAGTGCATATCCCTGTGGCAGTGTATAGTACGTACTAAGTACTTATAGTAGGCCCATGTCTTGAAAGGTCTAATGCGAATTGAAATACTCTATAGGACGATTTCTTAGAGTGAATCTATGGAACATCAAACGAGATACATAGATCTAGATGGGCTTTATTTTCTAACCTAAATCCTGCCACTACACTACTTAAACACGCAATCCACAAAAAGCAGAAATCAAAACCTCATAAAAATATAAAAATAAACCTACCACTCCCATACTCCAGATTCTGTTACAGTATTGATAATAGCTGCGAGATCTACTCCAGCTCCTTGCGGGGGTTCCCCACAGTGAATACACGGGCGTCGGGGTCCTCCGGACACTGGAGGACTTTGCACTCGCCAGACCCGACATCATAGACCCACCCATGGACCTCCAACCCCCTTTCCTCAATCGCCTCCTGAACATTTGCGTTCTTCATCACTGAGCGAACTTGCTCGATAACATTAAACTCTACCAATCTGTCGCTCTGCTCCTTCTGGGACAGGCCCTCTAGCTGCTTCTCATACTTCGCCCTGACTTCCCGGATGCCGCGTAACCAAGAATCGATAAGCCCGAGCTTCTTGTGGCCGAGGGCAGCATTAACACCCCCGCATGCGTAGTGTCCGCAGATGATGATGTGCTGAACCTGCAACACCTCGACTGCGTATTGGAGGACACTGAGGGAGGAGAGATCGGTTGCAGGTAGCAAGTTGGCAATGTTGCGGTGGACAAAGACGTCGCCGGGCATCAGATCGAGGACTGTAGTCTCGGGGACGCGGGAGTCGGAGCAACCGAGCCAGAGGATTTTTGGGGACTGGCCAACGGCAAGGGCGGGGAAGAGAGCCGGGTTGGTTTGGGCGGTGCGCGAAGCCCATTCGCGGTTGCGGCTAAGCAGGTCATCAAGGATGGTTTCTGTGATTTAATTTTAGTATCTATTGTTTAATGCGCTTTGACAAACAAAATGAAGGAAGCAAACATACTTTCGGTGCTCATGTTTGCTGGTAATGTTGGTTATTGTGGTGCTGGCGGTGCTTTTGCTGTTTGCGCTTTTTCTTTGCTAGGGATATCTAGACCAGCGAGGGCGTCCTCAGTTATAAAGCCGGCGGGGATCTTGGCAACAATTGCTTCTTCGAACTACTGAGTCTCTTTGGTTCTCCTTTCTGCTTCCGTTTTCCTCCAGTTATAGCCCAAAATCCCGCCGCAGTCGCAACTATCGGAAAGCAATTGAGAGCAAGGGCGCCGGAGGATCGGTAATGCAGTAATAAACAAGGGAGTGCGGCAGTATCTGTGCGCGGCGAAATATGGTGCGCACGGGAAGACGGCAGCAGATGGCGGTAGTACAGATGGTGGGATCTAGGAAAGAGGAGTAATCGATGTGGTGTTTTGATGGCGGTGAATGTGTCGTCAGCACAGAAAAGTTTGGTACGGATTTTCAAAAACATCCGACTACGTCTGGGTCTTTTTGTATGTCGACATTTCTATGGGTTTTCGAGCCAAGCGTTTCCTCTGCAAGTTATGGGTTTTGTTGGAGATGACTTAAGTGCCTACCTCTCGATTCGGGTGGCGGAGAAGAGTCTTGTCGCAAATATGTTGAGGAATCGTCTCGTCTGACTTGACAAACCCTTGTAGATTCGCGGCGACTTCAGATCTGCAGGCCTTTGTTTTGCATCAGGACAAGCTTCTTGTCGGCTAAGCGCCTATCCATTCGGAGGTTGCGTCTTGGGATGTGCGATGGTGGGAAGAACGGCTGAAGCGGGGTACCATATGCACGTGTCTAGGCGGTTGTAGCAATCGATAAGCCCGTCACTTGAGAGTACTATGACCTCTACAAGCTACCCAGGCATACAACTACTACTGGGAGCATTCCGGCAACATAATTGGTAACTCGCCATACGAATCAAATACGTCCTGGCCGTCATGATCTTGAGAACTTAGCCCCTAGCAGTTCTCGTACATATGGTGTCTGGAATGTGTTGTGTGTCAACACGGTACGTATCTGGTTCTTGTAGCATATTCTTTCTTTACCGGATCTATGCATGAATTCTCTCACCATTGTCCCGCGTCGTCTCACAGCATTATCAGACCTCTTCAGCTGCCTTTCCGTTCAGCTCTGACGAATTCGAGGCACCTCGTCGCCAATGGGAGTCTCCAGAGCGGAGAACAAATATGAATTACGCAAGGGGTTCCAGAAATTCAAAGCTTATTTCTTGCCCAGTCGCAGGTCTGAAGATATTGTATTACTGGGTAGCATATGTTGGATGTGTTGGGGGGGTTGTACTTCATCCCGTTCCTCTCACTCGACAACAGCCAATTAAGTAAATAAATTTCAATTTACCGACATGCTTCGAAACGTCACCGATTTCTGGGCCGGTGGGTACCTGTCTGGTAGGTTAGACTAGGCTGGATTCTTTAAATAGGAGGTATCTCTATTTGTTTCGGGCTACTGACCTATCGTATCATGGTTGCAGTATAGTGCCAGTATTCTGCACTACAATGGCCTCGACTTCACCTATCAGCTATTAGGGGTGGAGCCTCTCAAAATCCAGCCTTGTTCTTTGCTTCTACCAGTGTTGAGAATTTAGGGAACGGGATATCGACAGTATCGCCTGGGAGTATCGAGGATTGCCATAGATACTCTTCAGACCAGTGGACTTGCTATACTTTGTGCATTGGGGCAAGCGGTAACAGTTGACAAAGTCCTTTAGGAATTTATTGTCGGTTGGACTTGCTCCCTGTTTCAGTCAGGAACTTGCCGATGAAATCTCTCGCTTGGAATTTGTAGGCTATACTTGAGTATGAGGCATTGGGTATGGTAGACTCTGGTAAGACGACTTTCGTCGCACGACGTTACAAGTTACGGCCTTAAAGTAGCAACCGACAAAACAGCACAAACCCCTTCCGTGGGTGCTCCTGGATTTACATAGCCCCGCTCCCCCAATTGAAGACTATTCCTGCGGCACGGAAGAACCGCCGCACCAGAGGGGCTGTAAAATACTCCCATACAGTTCAATGCCCGAGGTGGCTCCAAGACTGTATCCAGTGAATATTGGCAACGTAGTAGCGGGGATACCCAAATTTTGATATCGAAGCAGCTATAATAAGACCCTAGAACGTTGTCGGCTTGCAACTCACCCGTGACTGCCAGTGCTTTCCCCTTCCATAGGGCCTTAGTTGTTTATGTTCTTGAGCGTTAATTCTAGTACTAGTGAATTTAATAGGACGATGGGTTGGTTAAGTCCTCTGTGTTTACCGCCTGAGAGCCAGGTCCATGATTGGTGTACTTAGGCTATGTGGAAGATGGCACCGGGGTGCGGTTAGACCATTTGGCAGAGTTGAAGGTGAACATACTGAGTAGAGAGAACCAGGTACAATTCATGTTTCATTGGAGGGTGTGGTTCACCACCTCAAGATCTGGTTCCGCCTTGTTTCCTCTAAGAAGGTACTTTGAACGACTGGACTAATGACAATGGTTTCTTTGTGACCAGACTCGTTGAATTATCCAAAATGTTATGTGGTTAGTTTTTTGCATGGCGTGAGCACAAAGTTTCCATCGAGACTTTTGGAGCCGATGCAGGGGATGCTTCATATCTCCGACAGCCTGACTGTGGCCGAAAGAAATTTCATCGATGTATGCTGGGAGAGTTAGTCGCATTTTGAAGACTTCTCAAAGACTACATCCTTGACACTCTGCAGTGTCGAAAGTAGGGCTATCTGGGGTAGGTTCGAAGTAGTATCGTGAATGCTATTACCGAACTATCGAAGAATTGATTTTGTATGTAGCTGAAGGTGGACATAGTTCCCACATAAGTATTATAGTTGCTGAAGCTGTGATTGACATACCATAGAAGTTGTAGTTGGGTAAAGTGGTGGTGGTAGTGTGTGGGCCACCTACTCACTTGCATTTATAGCGATTAATTCCTCCACTGACTTCCGCCTATTCCATAACGCTGATCCAAAGTGTAAATCAACCACATCATTTTGTAGAACTCGTAAATTTAGCGGCTGGCGGAAGGGTTTGGTGGGCCACCAAGATTAGGTATCACGGGATCGCCAAGCCAGGGGCGCGAATCCCCGGCGCGCGCTTCGGCGCTTCGCAAAAAACTGAAGAAAAAGTACTTCCTGTCCCCACCAACTCTTACCTACGACCAAAACGAGGACGACTATGGCCAAAGACAAGAAGGTCAAGATCAAACTGGAAGCGAAGGTTGATCCGCGCTTATACGATCTTGTCGGCTTGTTCCTAAAGGACGCTGGGCTTTCGTCTTCAGCAAAGATTTTCGAGGCAGAAACGAGCCGCAAGATTAAGAAATCCACGGCACTCCCGAAACCGGCATCGCTGGATGAGACGCTGAAGGCATGGGACAAGTTAATTGTCAAGGTAGACACGGAAGAGGATAGTGGGAATGAGACTGAGGATGAGAGCAGCGACAGTGGGGAAGAGACTCCGGATAGTAGCGATGATGAGAGTGGGGATGAGGATGTGGAGATGAAGGATGATAGCTCGGCGACTGTGAGCGGGGATGACAAGAAGACAGACAAGAAGAAGGAGGAAAAGATAAAGAAGAAGAAGCAGGACAAGAGTGATGAGAGGTGAGTATTTGTTTATTGTGCCATCCAGGTTTACGTAGAATAAGAACTGATTGAAGGAAGCAGTGACAGCAGCAGCTCGGATTCCTCAGATCCTTCAGGTTCCGACTCGGATTCCTCCAAGCCGAGCAAGTCAAGCAAATCAAGCGCCAGCAGCAAGTCAAGTAAACCAAGCAAGTCCAGCTCGTCTTCCGACTCCGACTCTTCCTCTTCCTCTTCCTCGTCTAGCTCATCGTCATCATCATCATCGTCATCATCATCATCATCATCACCCTCCTCCTCTTCCTCCTCCTCCTCCTCCTCCTCCAAGGCATCCAAGAAATCGGCGTCGTCCAGCTCATCACCCTCGGATTCCGATTCTAGCTCTTCTAGCTCATCCTCCTCCTCCTCCTCTTCTGACTCTAACAACGATTCTTCCCCTGACTCCAGCAGCAATTCTTCCTCTGACTCCAGCAGCGATTCCTCCAGCCCATCCTCCTCCTCATCTGAAGACGACAAGAAGAAGAAGAAGAAGGAGAAGGAGAAGAAAGAGAAGAAGAAGGAGAAGAAGGAAAAGAGGGAGAAGAAGGAGAAGAAGGAGAAGAAGGAGAAGGAGAAGAAATTCAAGAAATCGCCCGCAAAGCCTGTTACGCCGGTGAAGCCGGAGCCCTCGTCTAACCCGGGAACCAGCAACAAGCGAAAGCGCTCCGCCTCCCCAGAACCAGAGCTTAAGAAGCCCAAGCTGGAATCCATCGTCAAGTCTGCCGAGAAAAAGAAGTTCACCCCCAACAAGCGCTTCTTGCGAATTGACGTCAACAACATCACCTACGAGGACGAGTCACTGATGCGGAACGATTACAAAGCCGTTGGATTCGCGAAAAACCATTATGCTGCGAAGGCTCATCAGGACTTGATCGTGACTAAGGGCAAGGGCTTTACAAAGGAGAAGAATAAGGTTTGCTACCCTTCTTAGAAGCTGGGAGATTGACTTCTGACACCTACAACAGAAGAAGCGTGGTAGCTACAAGGGCGGCGCCATTGACTTCGCGACAAGGTCGTATAAATTCAAGGATTAGATTCTCGGAACCATTTGTAGTAATGGCAACGCTGCGACTTGGGTTGGAAAAATAAAATGGGGCGTCGTTTGTTTAGAAGCGGATATCATGCATTTGTTTCTTTGTCGGTGGCCAATTGCTTGTTCTAACTTATACATACTCTATTCCCCTTTGTGCCGGGTTGAATGGCCAATACCGTACTCATTATATTGAGAAAAGCCAGCCTCTGGGATGTGTTGAGGACTTCAATTCCTTTCATCTCGAAAAATGACTTTCCCTAACCCTACCATTCCATTCCAGAGTGATTCTCGATGCAATTGACAGCAAAAGTTGTTTCCAAGCAGAACTCCAGTATACAGTATTTACAAACACGCTCAGCAAATTCGATATCAAGCTAATAGCCCAGCCGCTAATGCTTCTAAATCTTCTAGCGTTTCGGGTTCGTTCTCCGCCTCAATGACCCTGGTCTTCCCCTTCTTTCTCTTTTTACTAGGCCTCTCTAACTTCTCTGCTAGCTCAATCCCGCCCTGCTCTTCGTCATTATCACTCCAATTGGGTAACTTCAGTTTCCCAAACACCTGCACTCCTTGCACACCCTCCGCACCATCACTGTCCACTTCCATCGCCATCGCCTCCTTTTCTAGTTGCTTCCGCCACTCCTTTTTCTCTTTTTTCTTCCTCTTCGCCAAATCACGATCTTCAACATCCGCAACCTTGACTTTCTGTTCCTCCTCGAGCAAGAACTTCTTCCGCTGCTCCTCTGCAGGGCCAGATGCGCGGAAGCCAGACTCGTCTTGCAGCTCGTATACAGCGTGCGCTTCTCCGTCGTCGTCGAAGCGCATTTTTGTGCTCTTTGTCTTGAGTGCTGCAAGCTTCTTCTTCGAAGTGAGGAGCTTTTCCCGGCGTTTGCTGTCGATGACAATTTCCTTCCCATCTAACCCTGCAACAATGGTTTTCGGTTTGGGTTTGGAGTCATCTTCCTTGTCGTCATCGTTGGATTCTTCGGAGGAGGAGTAGCCGGTGCGCTTGACTTTGAGGAAATCGGTCTCGTCGTCAGAGGTAGCGTCTTCGATGATGAGATTCCGGTAGTGCTCCGCCAGGACGCTCTGGTTTTGTCGTTCTATCATCTTCTCGTGCTTCGTCCGCACCTTCTTCTCCTCTGTCGTTTTGGTATCATCCTCGCCCTCATTGTCACTTGGGGCTGCGGTCCCTTCGAGTTTCTTGAGGCCACGAGGGAGGTTCTTCCGTTCCTTGATCTTCTCTATGTCCACCGTCTTCATTCCCTTGATACGTGGCGTACCCGGTAGTCCGAGGCTACTGGCGAACTCTTCCAAGGGATATTCCTGAAGTTTGAATGTATCTCGGTCTTTTTGTATTGAGATGCTTCGCACATAACTCACGAAAGCTTTTTGTCCAAGGTATTTTAGCTCCGAGTCTTTGAAACACAAGTTTTGTAGCTGAGTTTTGATTTCTTTCTTTTTCGATGATTTTGCATTTACGCGGACGATGGGGACTTTCTTGGATTCGAGGCGTTGAGTCATGCCCGTTTCTTCGCTAGGGCAGAGAAAGAGGAGTGCGCGTCCTGTTCTCTCAAAGCGTGCTGTCCGCCCCACGCGGTGGATGTAGGTGTCTGTATCCTCGGGAGCGTCGACTTGGATTACCCAATCGACGGCAGGGAAATCGAGCCCTCGCGCAACGACGTCGGTAGCAAAGAGACAGCTGTTTTTTGATGCCAGGAATTTGGCAGTAATATCGGTACGGCCGGTTTGTTTCTGCTTGCCATGGAGATGGAGGAGCGGGATACCAATATGAAGTTGACGGAAAGTTTCATAGACGAAACGGACTTGTTTGCAAGAACTCAAAAACACCATTATTTTCGACGTCAGATGGTTTCTAAGAAATGCGAACAGCGTGTCTAGCTTTTCATGTAATGGAACAATCATGTAGAACTGTTCCAGCTTTGCTGGTGTCGCAGAACTAGCCGCTTCATGGACGGCCACATATTCTGGGTCTTTCAAACTCAGTCTTGCAAGGTCAGAGACGCTCTTCGTTTGAGTCGCGGAAAAGAGTAGTGTCTGCCGCTCCTTTGGCAGGTTGGTAATGATAGCGTCCAAGTCTCTTCGGAAACCCATATCCAAAATTCTATCTGCCTCGTCCAGCACTAACATCTGGAGGTTCTCGAAATTGAGTCCAACCGTCTGGTCCATATGCTGCAACATTCTTCCTGGTGTGCAAACCACGATATTCATCCTATGCAGCGCTGCCTGCTCATCCTGTAGCTTCTTCCCTCCAATCACCAGTCCGGCTGAGAAGGTGTGTTCGCGCCCAACCTTGCGTAGCACCTCAAAGATCTGAGTCGCTAGCTCTCTTGTTGGGGAGATTATGAGCGCGCCTACACCGTCGAGGGAGGTCCATTGCTTCCTATACAGATTCTCCAGGACGGGAATAAGGAAGGCAAGAGTCTTTCCTGATCCGGTCTTTGCGGCACCGAGGATATCACGACCCTTGAGAGCGAGCGGGACTGCTTTGCGCTGAATATCGGTGAGTACCTTGAAGTGTGACTTGTCGAGAGCACTGGCAGTTTGACGGGTGAGAGGGAGCTCCGAAAAGAGAGTGCTGGACTTGGGATCGAATTCTTGGACGGTCTTTTCAAGGTTGGCAAGTTCTTCTTCGTCGCGCTTGCGTTTTAGGGATTTTGTGAGCTTGCGATTCGGTTGGGTTGGTTTTGCACCTTTTTCGGGGACTCGAATTGCTGCTGCGGGCATGGCTGCGGGTGGGAGGTATTTGGATTTGATGCCACTGGATGAAGAAAAAAGACACCGGAACGATCAGATAAGATAAGATGGTGGTACGGAGGCACCTCCGCTAAGGGTCGACAACCCAACTATAACTGACAACTGAAATACTCCCGAGGCAGGTCATACTCACCACCTGCCCTCTCCCCTTTCCAATCCTTCTGGGAGCTTGGGATAGCTGTTTGCTTGCAGCTTCTAGTACGATAATCCCTCCGCTTGGAGGACTGGATCCCACCGAATTGCTATCAGCATGTCCGACTACCCTAGAAACCACAGTCCTGCGACAGCAATGGCTCAGGGCCAGGGGGCTGCGCTCAATAAGGCCCAGCAATTTGAAGATGAGAAACGGAGGATCATGCAGTCTTGCTTTAGCAAGCTGGATCCAGATGGTTCCCGTGCGTACCTGCTGCGACCGCCCATTGTGTCTTTCGTCCAATGATTGCGTTCGCTATACACTACGCCTGGAGCTCTTGCTGACACACACTTCGCACATTAAAGTCCTCGAATCCTATATTACACATTGCAGAGTTACCGAAGATGGCTCATCGGCAGAACCTCCTCCACCTGGAGCTCCGGAGGGAAACAGAAAGGCAAGGATCATCATGGTTGCGGTGCGTAAGTCGGGCCGGGTGAGGATGCACAAGGCCCGCGAAAATCCAAACGGATCGTTCTCGATAGGGAAGACGTGGAATCTGGACGATCTACAGTCAATTGCGATTCACCCACCGCCAAATGAGAGAGGGTTCACAGTGACGATTCTCAAGCCGTATTATTGGCAGGCCAATTCTGCAAAGGAGAAAGATTTCTTCATATCCTCGCTGGTGAAGATCTACAAGAAGTATACTGGTGGAAAGGCTCCAGAGCTGTTGGGGTTCAAACTGTCGGAGTTGGACGTTCTTTTGGGTCCCGGAGGAGCGCAAACTATGGCCAGACCTCGGCAGGATGATGTAGCTAGGCAACCAAAAACGCCAACTTCAACAGGATTCTCTCCGTCTCCAGGGCCTCCTGTTTCGCGGAACGTCTCAGCAGCCCAGTCAATGGAATCTCTCAACAAACTGCGTGGCCCAGCTCAACCAGGTCAAAGATTACCAGACGGGAAATTAGCGGCTCCAGGGCTATCATCCCTAGGCGGCGTTCGGCCGATGAAATCTTCAGATGCGCTTTCTCGCAGAATGCTGCCCGAGGGTGCGCCTCCAAGACTCGCGTCACCACCTCCGGGGGTTCCCCAAGGCGTCCCCGTACCATCCAATGGGAGACGGCCATCTGATGGGTCTTCGACGAGGTCTGCAGGGAGTAGAGCCCCCTCAAGTACCCGCGCACCACCGCCACAACAACAACGGGCGGAGGATGAACGGGCAATGCGGCGAGCGGCTTCGCAGGAGAGGTTCCGGTCGCCGTCTGTCAGTAGCCAGCAATCTCAAGACCCACGGCGAGAAGCTATGGAGCAGTATTCCTATCCTAACAAGTCGAATGACTTCACAACATCCCAAGATAACCAGGGGCCTCTTAATAAGAAACCCAACAAAGATGTAGCCTCTCAATTCCGCCTCGCGGCCAACGCATACGGCGTTGGTAATAAACTATCGTCGCCGAGCTCCCGGCCAAGGACGCCAACTACTCCCACATATACAAGTTCACTTTCTAGAGAACCCTCGAACATGTCATCACCAGAACCACCTCCAGCTATGCCACAGATCTGTTATCCACCGCAGGAAAGTCCGCCATCCGACAATGTCAACGGGAACGGTTCAGCGTATGGACGGCAGCCATCGGAAGCCGGACGACGACCGCGGTCTGTATCCACATCCTCTAGAGATCAGCCACCTGTAATCTCCACTGGGCCACCTCCACTAGAGCCTAGAGAACCTCCGTCTAGGAGCGAAGTAAGGGGCAGGCAGCCACCCTCCCGTGAGAATAGTCAGACTATAGTGCCACTGTCATCCACACCCCAAGACGAACGTACTATTACTGAGCCTGCATTGATGATAAAGAAACCCCAAACACCCGTTCCGACCGCTATTGTCTCACCACCGCCTCAAGAAGAACCATTGGGCGTGCAGGCACCAACCAGTCGTCAGTTACCATTGCAAGATGGTGCCTCCCTACAAGCGCCGCAATTATCTCGGAGTAGGTCGCGCTCTCCGGGAGGACGGGGTCGGGGGCGCCGGACAACCAGAACCTCTACTTATTTGGAGGGACTTGACAAGTCTGGGTTGTCTGTGGATATTGATGAATTACTTCAAGAGTTTAGCTGGGACGGGCAACAGAAGATTGATCAGCTTCAAGCGGATGTGAAGAAAGAACTGTCTCGAGTGGAGTCTAGTAATGTGGTTGTCAGTGTTGATGGAGATGACAGGATTGGGCACTTGTCGGCTTTGCTTGACAAGGCAATACAGGAATGCGAAGAGATGGATGGACTACTGACCCTTTATGCTGTTGAGCTTTCGGTGCGAGAACTAATTCCTATCGTATCACAAATTCGGGTTGTACTGATTTGAGTTGTGGACAGAGTCTGAACGATGATATAGCGCATATCGAAAACCAATCTCAAGGTCTCCAGCTTCAAACCGCAAACCAGAAAACGTTACAGAGAGAACTACAGTCCTTGCTCGACACAATATCGATATCGTCATCAGAAATTGATGTATTGAAACATGGGTCATTGGAATCGCCACGGGGATTGGAGCAAGTTGAACATGTGCTGGTATCACTGTATAAGGCCATAAAGACGATAGAGCCAAACAGTACCATCGATTCATCTTCACCAAGGGCTATTGGTCGACGGGGTTCTTTCAGCGATGCTGGTGTAGGTAGCATGCGTGCCTTACAAGAACGTAAGGAAGAATACCGCAATAGCTGTCGCGCTTTCTTAGGGCGATTGCGTCAGTTCTTGAACATCAAATTCCAGGCAGAGCTTATGGAGATCAAGAAAGATGGAAACAATGCGCAAGCCAACTCCGGATTACGTCCGCGAATGGTTGGACTTGACAAAGCATATCAGAATTTATGGAGGTTTGCTGGACTGATAGCTTTCGTGAGGGATGTCGATGGCGATGACTATGTCGAGATACGGAAGTTGTACGAAAAACCGGCGAAACAGATGATCCAGGATGAAATAAGGGATCATGTCGCTGCATGGAAGAAGATTACCAAGAAGCCGACACCGGAGGAACAGGAAATGCTTGTGTTTAATGCGCCGGAGAAGGAAGAATCCGTGACTAGCAGTCTCTCGGCGGCGCGGAAGTTAACTGTCAAGAAATCGATTGCACGCATCAGAACTGGTGGTGGTAGTTTTGCTGGCGGAGAAAGGCCCTCGACTGGTATTATCAACGCCTACGAAGCCTTTGCCGGGGCTTTTGGAGAGATTTACCAATTGGTCTTCAAGCAGCAAAACTTTATTGTCGAATTCTTCCACCTGTCGTCCCGCAATACATCCGATTTTGTCGAATTCATTTCCAATGGTACGCCTGAGACTAGGAGACTAGGAGATCTTGGTGGCATCAGGGCCGTAGAACCGGATAAACTCAAAGCAAAGCTCATTTTTGAGTTTATGAGCCAGATTTTTTCGTTTCTCATGCAGGAGCTTCAGAGTATGGTTGAGTGGGCTACTCTAGGTGATGCTACTCAGGGCGTGGGAATTATGTACGCGATTGAGCAGAAGTTAGCAACTGTGGATGAGACGGACCAGGAGTTTCTTGCAAAGATGATGCAGAAGCTGCATGATCGTTTGGCCGGATTGTTTGCGCTGTTCTTGGATGAGCAGGTGAAGGTGATCGAGGATACAAAGGTCAAGATCAAGAAGAGAAAGGGTGTTATAGGGTTCATGCGTGTCTTCCCCGTAAGCACATCACCATTTCCAGTCCTGATCTTCATACATTAACGTTACCAGTTGTTTTCGGCCAAAATAGAAGAGCAGATCCCGTATGACAGTGTTAATCACACCCCTGGAGATCTGGATGTACGAGAAATGGTCAACGACGGCTATGCAAAGATCAACAAAGCCATGTTTGAATCCCTCCAAGCAATCGCAAAGGACTCCCCGCAAGTGGCGAGTCAGAACGTCGACCCGGAGGATAAGGAACAGCTCAACTACCACATCATGATGATCGAGAATATGCACCACTATCTGGAAGAGGTCGATACTAAGGGTAACGACATTCTTGAAGATTTTAGGAAGAAGGCGGAGGAGGAGTATAAAGAGCATATGGGACTCTACGTTGGCGCGGTGATTCGACGACCACTGGGTAAACTCTTGGTATTTCCCCTACCCCTTCCTTCCGTCGCCTAAAACTAGCTAACAGAAGACCTACAGGACTTTGTTGAAAACGTTGTAGCTCTACAGAAAGCCGGGACCGATGACATAGTGAGTAGGGGCTCGACTAACAAGGCAGCGTTTAAAAAGGTGTTGGACCACCACGAAGGAAAGGATATCCGCAAGGGAATTGAGCAGCTCAAGAAACGGGTCGATAAACATTTTGGGGAAGGAGACGACACCGTGTTAAGTCAGAGGCTCGTTGAGAAGATACTAGGAAGACTCGAGGACGAGTATATTAACCTTCACAAGGGAATCCTGTTGCTACTTGTCGGGCCGTACAAGGATATGGGGTTGGAGTGCTCGTTTATGGTTAATGATGTCAAGGTAGCGTTTAAGAGGTAGTTGGGAGGGGAGGGCTGGTTATAGATGTGCGACCTGGCTGTTGACTTGTATGCGTCCGTTTGCTTGCTTGCTTTTGGGGGTGTATTCGGCTGCTACTATCGTTTTCTTGCGCACATGGGATTGTTCGAATAGTCATATTATGAAAGGTAAAGGTACTGTATTTTTCTGGTTGTGTTGTATCTAGGGTTGCATCTATGTATGGCTGTTACAGGCGAATGTTTTTCCTCACTGAGTGGTCTGTCTAAGCTGAAGAGTTGGGTAAGTAGTCTTCAAAATAGTGCCTAAATGTAAAGACGATTGACATTCTGACTTATGGACTCTTGTAGCAGCCGCTTCATTGTTCACTCACGATGGAAACACCATTTGCGCAATCTAGGGATGGTTTGATATTACTTTAATAGTATTTAACCTGGACAACAAATACGCTGCAGAAGAAAAAAAATAGGGAATATCTACACTAAACCAGCCCACAGAATAGCCGCAGAAGAAGTACATTCCAACCCACACAACACCTCAATATAATACCACACCAGTACACGCACGCTCTTCCAGCCCTACGCATTCCCACTCCAACTCAGCTCTGTATCTTTGCATGTTTAAAATACTTCATGCCTACCCACGCAACCACAACCCAAACCCATGCCATAATACAAGTCAGAATACACATGGCTGGGTAGTAACCGGGGATGGGGAACTCTCCGGGGTATAACTTCTCGCCAGCGATGGAGCGTGGCCAAGTCTACCACCAATTTCGTTAGTAGCTTCTTTGTAGGATGGATGTATGTTTACGTACCCTTGGTTCCCCGCCCCAAGCCCACTCCCAAACACCCACCACGCTCCCGATACCCACGACGAACACCACCCACGTGCTCAGCAATACGACCCAGCCCCAAAACACAGTATCCTGCGCGCTCGCGTCCTCCTCCTGCCGACTGCGTCCAGCTGCAATGATAGCAATACTCCCGCTGCGCGCACGGTACACCTCCACACCTACCCCTCCTACCCCCACCCCCGTCGCTGCCGCAACAACCTCGTCATCGTCCTCCTCATTCGAAGAATAGTCGTAATCGCTGTCAGAATCGTAATCATCCTCTTCCCCCTCGTCATCGTCCTCCCCCGTGTCCCTGTCTACTGGCACCACCGTGGTGCCGTTGACAACCACTTCTGCAGTCGTGGGAGGAGGAGGCAGTGAAGCTACTATAGATGGCTGTGCTGGTGGAGCGGGAATCGAGAGACGTCGGGGGCGCAGGAGAACATTTGAGCGCAAGGAGCGACCGCAGTGCCGTTTCTTTGCCGCCAATGTTGCTGTGCTGTTATTCGTAACCTCCTGGTCGTCGTCATCATCGCCGGCGTCGTCACCGGCGCCAATCGTAAGTGTCCTCCTCCGCAGCTTCCCACCTGTCGGTGCCGCCGACGGGTGTGGGTTCTGTGGATCTGCTGCTGGCGGGGAGGAGGGGGGAGTTGCTCCATTGGGGAATTGGATGGCATTATTAGGAGGGCCCATACATTAGCGGGTATCATGTGGTTATCCTAATCCAACAGCCTTCCCCTCGTCGTCGAGATAGGTTGTGGAAGTGGTAGTAGCGGTGGTGGTGAATGTTATAGTGGCCACGGTGTAGTTTTTTTTGTATAATGACGAAGACGTTTGGAAGGAGGTGAGGTGTGGGAGAACTGGGGTTGCGATTGCAAAAGGTGGTTTCGTGAGAAGTGCGACAGAGAAGTTTGTTTTGGATTTTCGGAGGTCTGGGATTGAGAACAAGAACAGAACGCTACTAGAGCCCTGACATCTCAAAGCTCCAAAAGGGGAAAGAGCGCATTTACCCGGACTTTCCAGCTCACAGTATGTCACTTTGGCGACCCTATTGGTGGTCTTCTATCAGACGCTTACTTTCCTGCTTTGAAAATATTGGTGAATTCTAATCTCCTTTATTGCATATGCAGCCGCTCCCATTGACTGGATTACCACTTTCATATTGTCAATTTGGAAGTGTTAGAGCTCCTATCGGCAAGTCTAAGCATTACTTGTAGCCTGATGAGACCGGAGTGCGAGAATCGAGGTGCTTGAACAAATGCGAGCCTCCATTGTATCAGTCAATTACAGTATCTGACCATACGTAACAAAAGATAACACATGCACAACTACGTTGCAAGAGAAAATTCCGTATTCTACAAACCGCCTTTTTCTCCCTTCTAACACCCCCACCCACCCACCCATCCATCTACAACCCATTTACTGTCCCGGTGCAACAAGCTTTCCCTTCTGCCGGGCATCATGGTCACTTCTGCAAGTTAGCCAGGCATTCAATAGGTATTCAAAGAGAAACATCACTTACAATCCACCCGCCAGCGCCGGACCGCCGTGCACTTTCGCATAGTCCGCCATCCGTGCCTCCAGCTCCGGCCGGAAATGTCTGATAAGACCCTGCAGGGGCCATGCGAATGCCTCACCCAAAGCGCAGATAGTGTGACCCTCAACCTGCTTAGTGAGCTCCTGCAACATGTCGATTTCTCTTGTTCGGCCCTGTCCCTTCTCGAATCGGTTCATGATCTGGTAGGTCCATGCAGAACCCTCACGGCAGGGGGTACATTGACTAGACTAAGTGTTAGTGACCAACTCCCACATAGAGAGATGGGGGTTGTTATACCCGCAAGACTCATGCTTGTAGAACTTGGACAATCGTGAGATGGCGCGGACAACGTCGGTGCTCTTATCCATGACGATAACGGCGGCTGTGCCCAGACCAGACTGTACATCCTTCAATGCATCAAAGTCCATAAGCACATCGTCGCAGATATTCTTAGGTAAGATGGGGGTCGACGATCCTCCCGGAATCACTGCGAGGAGGTTGTCCCATCCGCCCCTAACACCACCGCAGTGCTTCTCGATCAGCTCCCGGAGAGGAATCGACATCTCCTCCTCAACCGTGCAGGGGTTATTGACGTGTCCCGAGATACAGAACAGCTTCGTACCCGAGTTCCGGTCACGTCCGAAGGAGTCGAACCAAGCGCCACCTCGTCGGCAAATCGTAGGTGCAACGGCAACAGTCTCAACGTTCGCCACAGTGCTAGGACACCCAAACAGACCGACAGCCGCAGGGAATGGAGGCTTCAGTCTCGGCTTTCCGGGTTTTCCCTCCAAACTCTCAATCAATGATGTCTCCTCTCCGCACACGTAGGCTCCCATTCCCCGGTGCACAAACACATCAAAGTCGTAGCCAGACCCGCAAGCGTTCTTTCCGATCAATCCGGCGGCGTAAGCCTCCTGGATAGCGCGCTGAAGAATCGTAGCCTCGTGGTAGAACTCCCCGCGAATGTAGATGTAGGCGGCAGTGGCGTTCATGGCTCTGCCAGCGACGAGACATCCTTCGACGAGCTTGTGGGGGTCCTTTCGCATAATCTCGCGGTCTTTGCAGGTTCCGGGCTCGCCTTCGTCTGCGTTAACGACGAGGTAGCGTGGGGTGGTACCCTTGTCCCATCCGGCGGGGTTCATGAACGACTATCACAGCATCGCAATCAGCAACCTGTTTATGTGACGAAAATGGAAAAGACATACCCATTTCATCCCCGAAGGGAACCCAGCTCCTCCGCGACCTCTCAATCCCGATTGTTTAATCTCACTGATGATCCAGTCGTGGCCCTTCAACAAGATCTCCTTGGTCTTGTACCAATCACCATACTTCTGTGCCGTCTTCAGATCGGCTCCATGTTGCCCGTAGAGGTTCTGGAAAATGCGGTCCTGGTCACTCAAGCCTCCAAACTTGGTCTTCTTTGGTGGCGGGGAAGCACTGTTAACGGTGGCCAAACCCCGGATGGCACCGGCTGCTATGGTGGGTTGTGCAAGTGAAAGTCTGGCAGCTACCGTTCTTGTCGTGGAATTTCGCACAGCGAACATTTCTGTAGTGGGTAAGACGAATTGAGCTCTCTCTGGCGAAGAGTGGAGAGTAGAGGGTTTGTTTTAAGGCTTGGGTCGTGCTGTGCTGTGGCAGGGGGTGTTGCGGCGAGAATGATGCCCGCTTAGATGACATAATCATGCATTATGATTGGCTGCGCGGCAACAGGATGCGTCACCCCACCCGCCTTCACGGCAAACGATATCACCATCCAGCATCATTTTTCTACTGCTTAGAGAGCACCGAACTTCAAGCAAACCACCCCCGCGCCTACATACTCCCACCCAAAAATTAAAATACATGCAATGCCAACCTTATCTCAGTTGCAGCAGGGGACACAAAACACAATGCATTTTTAAAAGGAGCCTCTCTCACTCCGAGCAAGCAAGGAGAAGGGGCCATGACCCAGACAGATGCCAAAAGTGAAGGGGAAAGATGGTGAGTGAAGCAAACTTGCATCCAAAAAAACAACCACCCAATAATGACATTCCATAACAGCGCCCACCATATCCAGCCCACAGCTCTCCATGACACTAGAACACTCAAACATCTAGCAGTTGAGAACAAAAAAGGAGAAACAAAAGACATGCACAATATCGTTATCGAGAAAACCCCAGAGAGCAAAAAATTAAAGCAGCAAAAAAACCCAATGCCTCCCCCATATAGTTCGTAACATCATGACCAACATCTCTATACAAAGACCCGTTTCATGCCTTCTCCGTGATAGATGTTTTCTCGTTCTTGTCGTAAGTCTCGTCTTTCTCGTTTGCCTCATCGCACTTCTCTCCTTCCTCCTCTGCTAGTGGTTTCTCTAAGAAAATAGTTTCCTCTGTGCCACTGGGGGGCATTTCCTTCTTCTTGCTAGAGCCATAGAACTCTCCAGGTGCAATTTCTCTGCTTTCGAATGTGGTAGTTGGACTTCTGATATCGAGTGCTCGGATACCTTCACTGATAAAATCGTCTTCCTCGTCCTCAAGCAGTTCCCTAATCTTAGCTTCGTGGGTAGATATGATCCTTCTTCGTAGCAAAGAGCCCTCGAGCATGTCATCTTCGTCATCAGAGCTCTCGGAGGGAGTTAGCAGGAGTACACAAAAGTCAGATGTCGTAAGAACATACATCGAGATCCACCATGCTATCAATTCCTTCAGCTTCCTTCTCAGCATCTTCAATCTGCATTCGATGCTGGGCACGCTTGATGTTCAATGGCAAAGGGGGTGGGGGTGGTGGCTCCGATGGCGCTGTTGTGAACGACACGTCATCATCATCGTCATCCTCCTCGTCTGAAGATTCAAATTTGTCGACATTGCTGATTTCTTGGGAGATGTAGCTCGCAAACTTTTATTACACCGGTGGCTGGTTAGCTTTGCTCTTTGGTAACCTGAAACCGTCCATCAAACATAGGTAGTGGGGTAGGTGTGTTTTCCCACCACATGATCTACTGACCACCAAGGAAATGATGAGGATGATGAGAAACATCAGAGGAAAACCTTTGCCTTTTGAAGGGATGATAAGGGTTTGAAGTACAACATAAGCAAATCTTCGCTAGGAGATTCGGGGTATAGTCCCTGTACTCCAGCAGAAAAGGGACAACAAACGCAGCCTTGGGGTTTTTTCAAGAAATAGTGAACCCCTCAAACGCCAGTAAATATGGGGGAATCCCAAAAAGACCACCTCTTGATACATTTACATCTAAACTCCCTAGACATGTACAGAAAAAACCTTCAGGGTATTGCTCAATAGAAGGTAATATCCTCATCGAACAAATCCTCAAAGTCGTTATCAAATAAAGGGTCATTAAGGTCACCCACTTGATCACTGCCCGCGCTCATCCGGGCGATCTCGTCTTCGTCGTCATCATGCTCCATATCGTCGTCTTCTTCATCGCTGGAAGAGCCGAAGCCGCTTAGAAGGCCGCCTTCTCTTCCATTACCGCTACTGCCTCCGCCATTTCCGTTAGCGAGATCGATGCTATCTAGACCACCCCCGAGAGTCAGTTGTCCAGCATTTGAAGAATTAGTGTTGAAGGCTTGAGCCGAGCTCATAGCCGTTATTCTGGGACCTAGGTGCATATCCGGACGAACTCCACCGAGAATTGCGTTATCTCGTTCCCTGGTTGCCGCGAGGGTCTCCTCGACATATTCGATCCATACAGGATCCGACACCTTTTCCAGGACCTTTTGGCCGAGTACCTCTGGAGGGTGTCGTTCCGCGAATTTCACCACTTCTTCTGCGACTAGAGTTAGATGGCCCATATATCCAAGTCGCATTTTTCTCTCGGCTTCGAACTTGTCCGAATACTTTTGGCCTTCGACGATCCGTTCAGTAATTCGGCCTGTGACAAACAGGTCGATCGCTAGTGCCCGGTTATATCCCCTATCCATTGGTCCGTTAAATACTTGCTGAACGACATCGTACACAACGTTGTGAAGGAAGTTATTCCACGGGAAACGGAAGAAAAAGTCCTGTACCAATTGATCAGTATGTCACTCTCCCCTTGTTCTTTCCACAGATTAATCAATCATACCAAGATTGTTGGGACAATTTGATGTTCTACAAACATCATCTTCAAATAGTCACCAACAACTGGATTCCCATCCAGATCGGGCTCAATCATTGCCTGGTATTCGGTAAAGCTCGACCCAAACGAGCCCAAGGATCGGATACTGATATCTCCCTCAGCTATTGTGGTATCGGGGGTACTATTCAGATCCATCAAGTTCTCTTCTTCGGGTTCGTCTGGTAGAGGCGGAAGTTCCGCATCCAGACGCTCGGGCGAGACTACAGGCGGATGTGGGCTAAGTGGGGTTGGGTCTGGTGAGGCTTTAAGATCTTCAACGAAGGATCTTCCTCTTTTGCGGAGGGCTTCGTCGTCTTCCTCTGCGAGCAGAGGTGCTGGGGCCTTGGGGGCTTCTTCCTTCTTTGCCACTGCTTCATCCTTGGGTTGCTCAGCTTCAACTTTAGGGTCTTTGCTACTTTGGGAAGCAATAATGGAAGTTGCCTCTCCCATATTGATGTCATCATCCGACTTTGGTTTCTGGGGCACCTCTGCCACAATCGGTGATGGTGCATCTTCAACCACTGAAGATTCGCTCTGCGCCTTATTCAGAGGGGGCACATCGCCAGTCGGTATTGACGATGCCTCTGCAGAGTCCCTCGGCGCCGCTGGAGGTGATAACGGTTCGTCGACGAAAATATCGTCATCATCGTCATCCTTTTTGCTCCTATCCCCAGTGTCCAATATGGGTGCGTGAATCTCCACACCGTCCATGTTCGTATCGGCTGTGGCATCGTCCAGCATGCCAGAGACGAGGACATCCTCAAATTCATCCTCGATTATTCCATCGTCTGACAGCTCAACCTCCCCATTCTGTACTTGGAGGGGCGCCTTTTCGACAACAACACCCTCAACACCTCCGTTTGAGCCGCCTATTTCATCTGCCACCAGCATGAGTTGACGCCTTTCCGCTTTCAATCTATCCCTCTCAGTATCCCTTTCTTTTACATATCTTTCGCCGCCCTTTTCGTTGAGCAAGCCCATATTACTGCAGTGCAATAACTCCGCCATAAGCTCACAGGTTTTGAACCGATCAAATCCCAAAGGCTCAATAACACCGCCGAAAGCCACCTTAAGCTCTCGCTTCGTCTCCCTCATGACTCCATCCTGATCAGTGACTGAAGTACCGTAGGACAGAACCAGTTTCATAAAGTCCGGTACATGACTTGCGAATAGTCGAAGCAAAGTGCCTAGGTATATTGGATCCCTTGAAGATGGGATGCTGTCCACCCCAGTACCAATATCGGGATCGTAATCTGAATTATTCTTTCGAATAACTTCGATGATGATTCCGACGCCTACGGTCAGCGGATTTCCTCCCTTGAGCATGTCGTTGATGAGCTTCTCGATACACTCCTGTGACACTAGCTGCCGGGTGAGATCATTTGGTCCAATACAGGATTGCTCATTCTGAGAGGCGTTCGCGGATATCGTAATGAGTGCCTTAATGAAATCCCCACTAGCAGTTTGTGTCGATGCGGCGTATTCACTGGAGAGAAACGAGAGTAATAGCGGAATGAGGTTTTGGGAGTGCAACCACTGTTACACAATGTCAGCCTATGGCACGTAAGAACATCTATATCGCCGTAACGCACATCTACTATACCCGCTCCGCCCTCACACTTCTCCATGCTAATTATTTTAAGCAGTAGGTCCATTATCATTGGGCAATCAACGTGCTTCAGGATCCGAGGTACTATTCCATTTAGACTCTTCACGAATGACATCATCTCCTCCGTCTTTTTGTCCAGCAATGTTTCGTTGACCTTGGTGAAATAACTGGCTTGCAGGGGGTCCAAGGGTGGCGAGCGTTCCAGGAACGACCAAAACATCCTAAGGTGATCGATATTCTGCATGAGAGCCTCCACAAGTGACCATGTCTCACTAGACAGAACCTCGCAAGATACGAAAGCATATTTCAGTCTAGCCTTCTCGTTCTTCTCCCGTTCCGCTTCCGCGGCCATCAGTTCCGCTTCCGCGGTCAACCGTTCGCTACCACAGCTATCATCCTCATCATCAGATTCGCCGTCCTTTCTAGGTGTCGGTGGTACCTGCGCAGCTTTTGGCGCGATAATGTACTCCAACAACCTCCTCAGTATTTTCTCGTCTCTCAGAAATTCTATAAGCTTCGTGTTATGCTGTTTCAGCTCTTGGATAAGATCTGTTTCGTCTAGCAATTCCTCGAGAGTCACATCGGGCTTCTCAAGGATCGTGTCCAGAGTAGATATATTTGCATATCCCCCAAATCGCCAGAACATGACAGGCACGATCGGTTCCTGCGCTCGTCAAAGATACAGGTGGGGATGTGGCAAGGTGTGGTTGGATGGTTTGGGTTAGCAACCCTGGGAACGATAGTCGGAGGCGATGGAGATGAAGTTTGCTGATGTGCGGAGCCAAAGGGTCGGTCAGCCATCAAGCAACATCATCGTCAAGCACGTGGGTTCCCAGAAATTTGGAACGGTATAGGCTCAAGCCCTCGGGTATAACCACCACCGCATGATTGGCAACGCAGCCACTGGGCAAACATTTATTGTGGGTAAAAGAATAGAAGGGGAGTTAAAAGACAGCGGCTCGGCACCAACTCAACGGGGGGATGCTTAATGGGGGAGGCAATCACGAACAGTGGCCGCACTCACAGGTGGTCTAGATGGAGGTTGAATTCCCGTTGAAATATTTCTTGCGCGTGGGAGGAGTGTAGCGGGGGGTACGTGGGTGTGTAAGAGAATAACTGAGTGAGTGATGTCGTCGTTGTGTTTCAGTCAGCGTTGTATCAGAAGGAATGGAGCTCGCCGAGATGGCGGCTGAAGAAGAATTGGATTTCTCGAACTCTGTTACTTTGGCGACAAATCCACCGAGCGTCTGTGTGAAACTCTCTGATGAAGAGATGAAGGTAACTAGAATATATGGGTGATGACAGATGGGAAGGTTATAGGAGAGACGAGTTGTCTCTCCCCCGGTCTACCGTACCTATCGCTCGCTCTGTTTGAAGCGCAAGCCAATGTTCCTCCTGCACACAATCAATAACATTTTCCCAACGTGTGGTGATACAGATCTCCAACGGTCTTGTCCCAGCATTATTCGATAAGTAGGTACTCCATAATTAATTGTTTTGAACAGCGCTCCTTCGAGGGCTTAGTTGTCGCGTGCTTTCACTCCAGTGTCCAATGTCGCAGTCAGCAAGAGTAGTAGGTGATATCACCACCATCACCATCACCACCACCATGCCTACCACCGCCCACCACCGCTACCACCACACCTGGCTGACACTGCCTTACGGCTGCCACATGGCCCTCCCCTTTCTTTCCCTGGAACACCGCTGCTTCCGCTCTGCTAGGTGTGAGGCTGCACGCTCAGTATGAGCTGTCATTCGTCAAATTATGCAAGTTGAAATCATGCTTTACGACGCCACTCATACGAGACCAATCGGATGGACTCAGATGATAGCGTAGAGCACAGGAGCTCGGCGAGATGCAGGACTCATTTATCTTTGTGTCTGAGATACATTGGACTTTGGTCATCGCTACTCATGGTATCGCACTCGGGCGCTAGGTTTCACCGCCAAGCATTGTTTCGTGTGTCACCACACTATCGGCCCATGCACGCCATGAACCGAGCAAGCCCCACCTGACGACAAACACCCCACAGCCTCCCGAGATCTAACAACCGCGATACCCTCGCTGCCGCCCACCAACTTCGAGAGCCTCAACAGCTATGAATCGTCTTTTCGGCTCCAAGAATACCGCCCCGAAGCCGACTCTCCAAGGAGCCATCGGAAACGTGAGCCAGCTGCCCAACCCCCACGATGTGCCTTGCAGTGCATGTCTGACCTCTGCAGCTTGATACCCGAATCGAATCGATCGATGTCCAGCTCACAAAGATCAATGCCGAGCTTCAGACCTACCAACAACGGATTTCAAAGATGCGGGATGGTCCGGGCAAGAATGCCCTCCGACAGAAGGTCTCTTCCTCTATTATTATTCATAGCGTCTCCTCCGCACGATGCTGACCACACGGCCCCCACAGGCTCTCAAAGTTCTCCAACGACGCAAGATGTACGAAACGCAGAAAGATCAGCTGGAACAGCAATCGTGGAACATGCAACAGGCCGGCATGATGCAAGACAACCTCAAGAGTCTGTCTACCTTTTCACTACTCTCGATTCTCTTCTTGCTGCCGTTGCTACTCCCATGGAAGAACTTTGGGGCCGGAGTGGCGGCGGCAGGCCTGGTTATGTCGGGTAGGGCAATGCTGATGCGCATTCGGCGGGGGTGTGCAGACGTTATGGTCACGGTCGACGCCATGAAGACTACCAACAAAGAACTGAAGAAGCAGTACGGGAAAGTCAACATTGACAAGAGTAAGATTTATCGCGCCATAATCTACTTTTGACGTTCGGCTGCTAACTGGACTTATAGTTGAACAGATGCAGGATGAGATGGCGGATCTAATGGATATTGGCAACGATATTCAAGAGTCTATCTCTAGATCATATGACGTCCCTGATGGTAAGTCATGAAACCGCGCGACAGCAAGGAAATACTAAGCAGATATACAGAGGTTGATGAGGACGAACTGGACGCCGAACTCGAAGCACTAGGACAAGAGATCGAACTCGGTGGTGGGTGGGAAGCCGAGAGCTCTACGGCCGTACCAAGCTTTCTCGAGGATGCTGGTGGTGTGCCCGAGTTCCTGGATGAGCCCCCTGCGGCGGGGAAAATCAAAGAAACTGTCTGACAGGAAGTATTCCGTGTATTCATCCATCTGTCCACAAACCCGGCGTTCTTGGGATCTGTGTTTTTTGGCATCTGTATCAACGTTTTTTTAGCTCTAGTTTGCGTCGCTGCTTTCCATACAGACTTTTAAGAGCCCCTCTTTTATTATGGATTTGGAGTTGGCGTTTTGATAGAATAAGTAATCGGTATTATACGTATCATGAGAATTGCTCACGTTCATGACCCCTATTACTCCCAGAACAGTTGCTTTGATACCAGGACTATCGTTAGGACCTCGCGATTCGATTTGCCAACAAACATATTCAATTGGGCCTTTACTCTCTCTAGTTTGCTCGAATCACCACTTCCCACTCACATTGTCACAATATGATAATGTTAACACAGTTCTTGCTCTTCAGAGCCGATTGATGAATCCAAATCCCAAGTTTCCATTCACATTAACAGAAAACGCCTCAACGAGAATGCCAAAACCCAAACACCACCACCACCACCCAAAAAACAATCCACACCACAATAAACAAAATGCTAAGGTATATTTACAAATTTCACGCCCCCCGCCCCTGCCCCCCCGCCCTTTACTTCCACCCACCCATCCACACCACCAAAATGGCCCGCCAAAATTTCACCCACTACCTCCTTTCCCACACCCGCCCAGTGTCCTCCCCGCGCACCTGCTTGCCTCCACACCCGTCCCACCTGCACTACCCTATCCCTACTCCTGTGCATAGCGCTCTTCGCTTCCCCGTCGATGATATCGCTAAGTTGCTGGTAACTAACTATGACCCAAAAGTCCGGCGTGTCGGTAGGGAGGAGGTACCCATCCGCCGCCAGAGCCTGCAGCGAAGACGTGACAAGAGCTGCGGAGGGGGCGAGCGCTGCGATTGAAGCAGTCGAGAAGAGAGATTGTGAAGACACCGTGGAAGCACTTGTGGAGCGTAGATGCGCGAGGATTGCGGCTTTGATGATGCGAGGTCCCGCTCGAGGCGAAGGTGCCCGGCGACGGCCACGGTAGGTCGGCTGTGTTGGCGTGGGATTGTAGGTGGAGATGGTGGATGGGATGTCATCCGTATACTCTATCCACTGAGGTCGTAGTGGCAGTGAACTGGTGGGTGGTTGCTGGCTGGATGGCGGTAGGTCGTGTTCATCGAGCTCGGGTTCAGTTCGTCGATGGCCTCTGAATGTTGGCTGCGGTTGCGGATCCTGAGCTGGACGAGAGAACCGCACAGTGTAGGAATCGTGCTCCATGGCGGTGGGAGTGGAATTTCGTTTCTTAGCTACATTGTATTGCGGTGGATGCGCCTGCGATGCTGCTGTACTAGACTGGGCTGTTCCCGGCCGTCGACGCCCTGAATGAGGTTGCGGATCCGCTGGCGTGATAATGGCAGTATAAGAATCTCGAATTTCATAGATAGCGTTGGCATGTTGGCTTGCACTTCGGCCTTGTGATTGTTGTGATGCAAGCTCACTTGGAACCGTTCCAGGCCGCCGACGGCCTTTAAAAGCTGGGGGGGGCGGCGGGTCAGACGATGAGCTTCCCAGGTGGCAATTCGGAGGGTCATTACCGGTCGTAATGTCCTGGGTTTGAGTTGGAGGCGGTATAAATTTCTCAGTTGGGACTATCCTGACTCTCCGACGTCTAAATGAATCATCAGCCATCGCCGAGGAATTACACGTAGCCCCAGGCCAGTTGGTGGAATTTTTGGTTCCAGCATCCTCATTCGAGTGATATACTTTCAGCCCAGTGGATGAGGATCCGGGACGTCCACCAAAGTCCATGCCCGAGTAGTCCTCCTCTACCTTCGCAGCAGTCAGAGGTTTAGCAGATACCGACATGGGCAGCCCACCAAAGTCCAAGTCAGAGTAGTCGCTCTGTACAGCCAGAGGTTTAGGAGAAGGCGATAATTGTGAATGGGATCTCGTTGACAGTTCACAACCACGAGGTCTCCGGCACGCACGGAACTCCTGAACATCATCCGTATAGTCTCCCTCCGTCCTTACTTCCCTATTCATAGATGCTGTCTCCGCCTTCGTCATTGTCGAATTCACATTTGCACACCCCCCACCAAACTTAAGGTCCGAATAATTCTTCACATCCTGACTTCCGGCCACAGCTGGACTCACATGCCTCGCTCCAAAGTCCGTATTTGAATTGTCATTCTTTCCTTGTTTTGTCGTACAAAGATCTGGAGAAGGCGATCGTGAAATTAGAGGCCTCGGCGGCGGCTTATAATCCGGCGGTCTTTTTCGTCCACGAAACTTGCCGATACCACCTATTTCCACATCTACATCCTCCGTCTCGATTGTTTTCGAATCCTGTCTGTCTGCAAGTGGCGGCTGCGGTGGACGAAATCCTTCTGGTCTTCTCCTCCCTTTAAACTCCCTCTCCTCTTCTGCCATGCGCCCCCTCTTCCTCCTCCCTTCCTCCCCATCCTCCCCACCCCCTTTCTTCCTCTTCTGATACCTCTCCAAAAATTTCCTCTTCTCCCTCCGCCTTACCTTCTCCGCCCTCCTCACGGTTTTCGCATCCAAAATCCACGGCTGCATCAAAACATTCCTCTTCCACTCCACCATCTCCTTCCAGCACCGCACTTCCTCAACGGTATCCTTGATAACCTCCACCTTCTTCAACCGCATCTGTTTCCTCTCCCTATACTCGTCAATAGACCCCTTCACCTTGACTACAGCATGTAAGTGCACCCCCATCATATTCGGCAGAGGGGTCTCCATCTTGGTTCCGTGATTGTAAGAGGGTGTTTTCCATGCGACCACATCGATGAGTTCGCCAGAGCCATCATCGACCGTGATTTGAGTCCGCTTTTCCCATTCATCAAAGGCGATGATAATACCGACGATTCGAACCCATCGTATTGGGTGGTTTGTGAAGTACCATAGATCGTCAACTGCGATTCCGGAGTGGTCGGAGCGACGGTATAGACGGTGATGGAGGTCGGCAGCGGTGAGACGTGCCCATGATGTGTAGGTAGGTGAATACTTGAACAAATGTGGGGGGTAAAAGGTTAAGGAGGAAGAAGTGTCGCCCATGAGATGGTCCCAAAGTGCAGTTCGGCGTTATTGTCGGAAGACGCGTTTGGGTACGTGTATATTAGCGTCTCACGTGATTTGTAGATTCGGGCAAGGGTTATCGATGCTCGTTCTTCTTATCACTCGAGGTAAGTACAAGTATTTAAATTCGAATGTGTTTACTCTTCATCAATCATGTCTCTCTTAATTGAAACTACTCACGATACACGAACCTGAAAGCCAGCTTCAAGTCATATAAATACATGTCAATAAAGGCATCCGTACTTATTCGGCTCCAATCAGCCTATTCGAGGACAATACAAAACGCAATTGCTACCAGAAGAGCACCCAGACTTGGAGCATTTACACTTGTCCCACTCGACTCGCCTCCTCCACTACGTGTACGTCCCTGGCCACTAGAATTCCCTCCCTGATTTGTCGGGGGATAAGGCGGGAGCGGATCCAGCTCTGGATAGTCTTCTGTACTGTTATATACAACACCATTGAATATCACACCTTCCTTGTTTGCGAACATCGTCCAGGCTGCAATATCGCAAGTATTAATGGTTCGCACAAAACAAGTGGGCTCTGGCGGCGGTGGCGCGGTAAACGTCTTTGTTGTATTTGCACTTCCAGTTGTCGAATACACATCATTACCTAAGGCCATTGGAGTCAATAAATATATGTGTATTGAAGCCGTGATAGAATGAGATTGTTACCGGTTGTCTGGATTTCTTCCCCAGTTGCAATGGACAGCCCCTTAAGCACGCGTTCGAAGATTCTATATGTAGCCTCAGGCTGGTATGCAGGAACTAAGTGTCCAGCGTTGTATACTCGCGAGAAAGAGAAATTGCCGTGCTGTCTGACCTGGCCGCCAATATTTGAGTCGCTGACCTTAATGTCCTGATAACCGGCGGCGCGGAAGGCATCCGACTCGGGGTAGTCAACAGCCAAGCTGACAGCCTCCCCTCCAAGGTAGTTACAAATATAATCCCTAAGACGTCAATACAACATAGAAAACCTCCCTATGACAGGATACATACCGATCGCCTGAAACAAATGGATAAAATCAGCAACTTCCTTTGTCTTCTCTAGCACTGAGACATACCGTAAATCAATGCTACCCTCACTCCATTTTGCAAAAGGTACGAGATGGACTCTATCTGTCCTCCGCGAACAAAGTCACCGGCTATCACATTTTTAGTAACCCTTTCATCAACATCCATATGAATAGGCTACAGACTGTCTTTAAAGATAAGAAACACAGCAGTGTTTGACTCCGTGTAGTTTGTGCGTGCTCCAATAGCCTCAAGTACTGTAACATTGTTCAGATATTCCTTATGATATCCACCTGGAAACGGGTCCCTCGCACGATGCGCAATATCGTACCAACCTCTACCCAAAATTAGTAGGAGGTTTCACGTGTTCTGACCTCTTGCCACAAACCTATCCGCCGCAGTGTAGAAACCCCTGATATTATCACATGCCAGATTGGCCTCCGAACAAACTTTGTTGACCCTTTCATCACTGCCAAGGTTCTTACGATCAAACTGCTGGATCAAATTTCGGCAGGTCTCTACCAATTCCCTGCACCCCCCGGGTGCTTCAAACAACCGAAAACCTTGATCCCGCGTAGTAGCATTAATAGCTACGATACCATATGGATTACTATAGCCGTAATTCATATATGCTGGTGTCATGGTGAGAACATCGATACATCCGTTTACAATTCCGAGTGATTCAAGATGAATTTCGACTGTTTCATCCGCCGAGATTTCCCCAGATTGCCGACGTTTATTCTGTTCCTCGAAGTATTCAAAGAATGTAGGTCTATCGAAACTTAGCACCATATATATTCTACTTAGGACCCTCGGATGTTCACCCGTATTTCCCACCGTAGCTCTCGGCGAAAAGATTAACGCCAGTAGAATTAGGATTATATTGGGGGAAAGAGATCAACCACGTCTGTAGGAAGTGCCAGACAGCTGTAACTGCAATCTGTGTGGTATTGGCTGTAAATTTGTTATTGCCAGAAGGGAACGTCCCATTTATCAACGCCAATTGTCGGATCCCTTCTATGTAGCCTTGAATAGTCCTATTCCTCAGCACGACTTGGTCTGCCCTAGGTTGTTCATCGACAGGAGGTGCCGTTTTTCCGGACAAAAAAGTTCCATTAGGATCCAACAATGGCAGTGAACCATTCAATGGTGTATCGTAGGAGAATCCGACTTGATTGGGCTATGCATCCCACCAATCAGTCAATCGTACCTAATACTCCGGAATTCTGCAGTACCTGATCGATGAAGAGCATGTTGCTCAACCCATCCCAGCCCCATTCCCGAGGTATGGTTGTGATGGACTCTCTGTTTGCAGGTACGGGTTTGCAGGGCCCAACTTCCTGCATCAATCCGAGAATAGATGAACTCCCTAGAATAAATGCCATTAGTATTTAAACATCCGATCTTTGGATTCGGTAGTGCATATATACCGGGTCCTCCATTGAGCCAAATCGTCAGGGGAGCATCTTGTGGATTTTCCCGAGCCTCGAAGAACCAAAAGAACGTATTGATGGGATAATCCTGCTGGATTGGAGCCAAAATTCTAGGTGGAAGATGAATGTGTCCAGCATACTGCTTTTGCTTAGGATTTGTAGTTCGACATATCTCGTTGCTAGGCTCCTTGTATGTAACAAAAACGTCTGGATTCCCGGGAGCTTGGATTCGCTTCAGACCCGACACCGGCGGAGGGTATCCGAATTGCGCATATGCTGACGTGATAAATGATGCAAGGGCAAGCGTAAGAGATAGAACCAACGAATGCATCCTGGTGATCCAGAAGGCTCGAGTTGCAAAGCAAACAATCATCTCAACTGAGGAGATGAGAGAGGCGAAGCCGTTACCACAATTAAAAGAGATTAGTGAAGAGGCGCGGAGAAAGACAATAAGTAGAAAGGATTGGGGAGAGCATAACCGTAAGTAAGTACTCTGCGTACCCACTCACACAAGCCCAAGATCGAGCATACGCAAGGGAGGAACAAGGCGCAGCAGTTCGTCCGACTGGTGGTTGCTCTGTAGAAATGCGGCCTATCAGACAGCTCTGTACTGAGGCTTCCCCGCGCCCAGCCAATCGTGCATGAAGAAAAGGCAACACCAGCAGTTCTTATTAGTAGTGGAGTGTGGTCCCGGCTTCCAGCTCAGGACAATCTCGCATTTGCCACAAGAGGACATTCTCGTTGCGGTTCTATGCCTCTATCAGTTCTATGCCTCCTTCAATCGACACCCTCGGAGGTGATTGAAAACCAAGTGGCACCGATCTGCACTCTGCGCAAACCGTCGCACGCCTTGTAATTCCGGGGATACTTAAAACCGAGTGATTTTTCTGCGGGTTAGGGTTATTTGGCTTCACAGCAACTTGTTGGGTGAGCGGCTAACCGAGACTAGTCGAAATCGCAGCGGCTTATTCCCGGAATTATATTGGTGCCAAAGCGCAAGGGACAGCTTCTCATTAGCATCGGCCACACCATTGTGAAGAGGCCGTTTGTGGGGATTAGCCTCGGAATATGTGTGGTACGCTGTGGGGTTTCTTCCAAACCGCTTGAGCACTTATGCTTCAGCCTCCATCACACCAATTTTGGTGCTCACGCCCTTCCGTTAATTTAGCCAACACGGTGCAGACGAAGTTTGAGTACTCTCAGTAATGTATGATATAAATATTTGGTTCGGGCTATCCAATAAAAATGCCACCACAGGAAACTATCATACCACCCGCTTATTATTTGCAATGAAGAGGGCGAGTTGAAGAGGTAGCCCCATGCTTCAAATTGATAGAATAAACTGATCAACCGGGCTTTGAATTGGCTCAAACGGGTTTAAAATCGCTGCACTAGAAGTCATTCATGCCAAGCCGTAACACTAGACGCTGAGCCGCTCCCTTCGCCTTGAAAATTTCACTTTGGCCAGCGGCCAGCACGTGCTTGACTGTTTTGACCGCTCACCTTTCGCCTTTCCAGTTGGCGTGTGAAGCTGAACTGCGCTCCTTACCACTCAAGGCATTGGGCCGGTAGTTCAAGCCTATCGCCCGCGAGCCTCGAGCCTCGAGCCTCGAGCCTGCCCCGCAAACCGTTTCTCCACCACAGTTCCTGTTCTCCCCGTTATCTCGCCTGCACACTGTTCTCTTCCAACGCCACAATACAATACACGCACCCGCCTGAGCGCATTCTCGTAATTATGCTACTCGAGACCTTTTTGCGGCGCCTGCTGCAGCTCTACCTTCAGATCAGTTCCGAGAAACATCCGCTACTCCTCGAAACCCTCAACCGGATAACTCGAGCCTGCTCCTCGTCGTCATTCTGTTCCTCGAATGCACCAAAACCTACACTCCCGATGCGTGCCGTCGTCTCGCCTATTCTCCCCGGAAAGCTCTTTCTCTCTGGCATCACTGCTGCTTCCTCGCCAGAGACCCTTAAGGAGTACGAGATCACTCACGTTCTCTCCATCGTCACCACATCCGAGGCTCCCAAGCTTCCCGAGGGAATTAAACACCTCATCATCCCTCTCAGCGATACGTCTACTTCGAACCTACTGCAAACCCTCCCAGATGCTATCACCTTCATCAAGTCAGCGTTTCGTGAATCCAAGAATGCTAAGGTTCTTGTACATTGTGTTGAAGGGGTTTCCCGTTCCGCCTCTATCGTCATCGCCTACCTGATGAGCGAGAGGGGTATGTCATTCTCACAAGCTCTCCGAATCGTCAAGCGTCGCCGCGCTGTGGTGTCGCCAAATCCGGGGTTCGTCCGCCAGCTGAGCGAATGGGATACTATCTGTGAAGCCAAGCGCAGGGAACGGCCGAGAGAATGGGAGCAGGTTTTGAAGAAGCGCAAAGCATCACCACCATCTCCACCGGTTAAGGTAGTGAAGGTACCTAAACGAAGCAAAATTTCGTGGGTTAGATGGGCTTTTGCCGGGGATTCCGGATGTCGCATGTCATGATTAACTGTTGGTTCTCTTAACTTTACTAACCAGCGAAAGTTTTTACTATAGGGTGTATTAGATGAGGTGGAACCCTAACTCAAGTAAAGTGGGTGTTGTGAGGTGGCGTTCTGATTTTTTTGCATTGTTTTGTATGGGAACGGGCATGGGTTGGCGTTAAAAAGTCGGCGTTTTCTTGTTTTTCAGAGTAGTACCTTCATTACTTACATTTCTGCTGCGCATGAACTCCATGGATCTGGAGTTATCAATTTTGTATATAAATAATAGCAAAGTCTTCTGAATGCGAGCATGAGTATCACTTCACTCAGTCTGACGAATTTTGTTGTGACTCGGTGGTGACGGGTTTGGTGGGAGCAGTGAGCTGGCGAGGTAACGCGCTACTGCAGGGCTCAACTACGTCATCGTATATCGAGTTCTAAGTTTACGGCACACGGAACAAACCATTGTTCATCCGGACTCCTTAAAATCACCCATCACGATTTTTCAAACACATTACGACAATTATCAAACAATTTGTGGTTTGTACAAACCATCCCCTCAATAAAAAACAGCGTTTGCTGATGAATATTGTGGCAGTGCTAAAAACTCCCAATAGATGTTTGTGATTATCACCACCGGCGAGAGTAATTCAGCCCGTCATTCGCTTCGTTTCACCGTGCGCTATATCTAAGGTTGACTGCTCTATCGCTCTCCAAGTGACACTCTGTAGGTCCGGAATGCTCTAGAGTAAGAGGCTCACCCGAAATTTGTTTCTTCCAATCGGAAGTTGCATCGCGGTAGGATTTACCCCGTTACCATCTGAAATCTCGGCTCGGCTTAGAACGATCTCGACTCAGGGCCACACGCCACCACAACCAGATATGCGAGTGATGGCGACGGCGTCGTACCCGGATGGATTATCCACAATCTTAAAGAATGACGGTAGGAAATTCTGTAGGTGAGAGGTAGTTTCTTTAAGACAGAAGACTCCAAAATATAAGGTGGAGGTGGATGAGGATAGGTGAAAAGTGTCGAGTAGATGATGGTGAGATAATAATTTTAACTGATCGGTATGGAGCCCGAAGGCTATGATCACAATGCCGGGGTGAAGTGTATGCAGAAATATTTGTGCGTTAGAGGAGAACTCGCTTCTCGCAGGTGCATTTCGTGATTGCGGAAAGTTCTATAAAATCTACCGGAATATCAGGAAATCGTACCAAAAACTAGTTTTGGAGAGTGGAATGTAGGCAGCCAGGCAGACGCCGGTCTCTCGATGAGGAAAGATAAAGCCCGTGCGCAGCCTTATGAAAAAGGGTTTAAAAGGCAGATAAAATGGATCGAATTCGTCATCAAATCGATCGGCTGAGAAGTTCCACTTCTGGAGCAAGCACCTGTGCATGTGGCAATCGATAAGTACCGCAAGTAATATTAATTATAAATAAGTATCCCGATGGGTTGGCTGCACGGAGCCCCATCAACACAACGATTTCTGCACCTCGAAATTGCGGGGATACAGGTACATGCCTTCAGGTATCACAAAAGAGAGCCTCAGGTGGAAGAAAGAGAGCAAGAGAGCGCGCGGGTAAGGTTTATTGGTTTGGCGGTCTAGGTCTGACGAGCCGAAGTGGGGAATTTTATCGTTCGGGAAGTTCGAAGCTGCACATGGTATAGGATGCCCGATGTATTTGAACCTGCAAGGTGAAGAACAAGAAGCGAAGAAGGAGACTGCAGATTCTCACTCAGGTATATACTTAAGGAGGAACGTACCTTAGCACCTCTTTAATACTGAGGCCTTTGCCCATTCATTGCTCATTCTGATGTCAGCGATCCGGAATTGCAGCGCGAAGAAGCGAGTGGGCGGCCGCAGCGGCGGAAAACGCGGTGTGGTGGTTGTGGTTGGAGCGTCATGATTTCCTCAGGTCGTGTATGTATACGAGTACGTCTGTTCCTCCGAATCAACTCCCTTTTCCCCCTTCCTCAGGTCATAATTCGATACCCCCCACTTGCACATAGTATCACAAACAAACCTGGCGGCAGGAGTTCCAGGAGCTGCTTGACTGCTGCTGCTTGCGCTTGCTGTGATACGTGATATCTTAAGTAAGAGTGAAGAAGAGCCACTAAGCACGGCACTAAGCCGAGCAGAACTCCGACTTAGGGGACGCCCCATTAGCCACCCACGTACCAGTACAGTACCAGTGAGAGCAACTCCTCAACAACAGCCCCTTCTTCCCCTCCCTGTACATCCGTCTGTCTGACTGTCTGTCATTCCGCACGTCTCCTGTCTCTCCCCATCACCGAACGACTCGACCTTCGACTGAACGCCTCCCTCTCCCGATATCAACGTTCAGTCGTTAAATAACAAGTCCCTCAACAACCGCTTCTCCGCTTTAGCTGTCTTCGCCACCCGGGGAAGCATCCACCAAGGAGTTCCCTGTATTTGGCTGGATTGGGAAGTCCCATCGGCATTCCCATCTTCGATCACCGACTTTCTCCTGTCCTCGGCGTCATAGGATAGACTGACCCTGACTTGTTTGTTGCCGCGGACTAATCTTAATCATTACATGTAATCAACACTCCTTACAACTTCTCGACACGTCCGGATCACGCAACACTCGGATAAATCTCGGCCCTGATAAAAAACATCAAGGAACCAAACTCGCGTTTTTCAAATACGAGTGTTTTCTATTCTTTCTCAGGTCCGCTACCGAACTACTCCCATGGAACCGCCGTCTGTTCCAAATGCCCACTCACTACGCCGCACTCAACCGCATCATCCGCACGGTATGCCAACACCTGTCGTCTCGAGGACATCTACATCCGAACGACCGCTCTCAACGATGACACGGGAAACAAGGAGGAAGGTGGCTCCCTACACCACTGTAGGGCAGTTCTCCTTCGCTCCGACGACTCAGACTACTGTCGTTACGACTACTACGACTACTACCACAACTTTCCCCCCGTTGCATATGAAGCCCCCGAGGCAGTTGAATGAACTAGATCCCAAGGAATATCCCCTGGCAGCCGTTCCTACACCAGCCACCCTAAAACGGTTCTGTTTTGACGTGGATGGGAAACCAACGTACTTCCGGGAAAAGGACGATGCAGAGCAGTCAATACGAGAAGTATGCGGACCCCTTATATGAGCATGAGGGTATGTGACGGAACAAAGGGCTGATAAATTCTGTGCCCCTTTAGTTGGATCAACTGGTCAACGACTTAAATCAAAATAATGGTGTCATACGGACAGAAGTTCGAGGGAACGAGCACTTTGTGCTTCCGGATAATTCTCTAAATAGTCCTCCCTCATCTGCCACAGCTCCATCGAATCAAAATGCGGCTTCTAGGAAACGACCCGCGTCACCTGTGTCGATATCGGAGGCTGCTGAGCGTGTAGCGACATTACAGAATCGAGGACAAAAACGTCGACACACTGCGCGATCGCGTCCCGGTGCTCTTGACAAACCGAACACCCCTTCTCCGAAGAAGAATACTCGATCGAGTCGGAATCCCACACCGCTCACCACCAATGATACCCAAGTTACCGCAATTACTACGCATGCCCCCCGTCCGATTCGACCAGTCCACCAGCAGTTGAGTCAGATTCAGAATTCTACACCCTTGATGTCCCCTCAGCAGCGCACGCCTAACCAGACTCATCAACAAGAAACGCCACTTACCCTTTCTCCCCAAATGGGACCAAAGCAAGTGGATGATGGGGATGTAAACATGAGTGGCACGCCTACGCCGCAGGAGGACATGGATTCGGACCATACTGCTCAGGAAGATTCACCAGCACATGTTTCTCTCGAATTAGATCCTATTGCCAGAATAACCGGCGAGCTACCTTTGAGCCTACCAAGCCCAAGTCTGAGCCCGGTGACTGCGGCACTTCACCATGGAAATCAGAGCTATTTTGCAGCCATGGAGACAGAAGACATAACATCTCCCCTGGAATTACGGTCGAATGAGGATGATGCATTAGAAGATGTCGATATGTCAATGATTCGTACACCATCAAGAGAAATCTCGGATACGGATCTCTCAACGGGGCGTGCTGCAGGATTGATGGATATTCCAAACATGCTCGATTCATTTGACGCGATGCCATCTGCCGTCAAGTCATACGTCATGTATCAGCTTCTACGCCGATGTTCGAAGAACACGTTGCAAACTGTCGCCAGCGTTGTCAACCCTGCTTTGATGTGTGACTTTTTGACACTTCTACCCTCTGAACTTTCTTTGGAAGTGATCAAATATCTTGATGTTAAGAGTCTTTGCAATGCGGCGCAGGTCTCCAAAAGATGGAGATTAATTATCGACTCGGACGAGTGGACCTGGAAGAAGCTCTTTGACAACGATGGCTTCCAACTTCAGGAGGGTGAATTAGATCGTGCTGTCAGGGAAGGCTGGGGCTATCAAGACCCTAGAGATGACGATGATTGTGAGATGGACATTAACAGCAAGCTCGGTCTTTCGCGGGCTCCTGGATCGTCGCTCGGTGCTGCAGGAAAATCAAAACGAAAGGTCACCCGAGCAGTGTCCCGGCAACAGAAGAAGAGACGGGACGCTGTCGAAACTCTAGGGAAGGAGGAATTCAATGAAGTTATCTCGGAGATTATTTCTAATTCTGCAGGACCTATTACTGCTGCTGATGCTGCCGAGAAGGCACACTCTCGAGCTGCGGTCGGACTTCCCACATTGAGAAACCTTCATCTGTTTAAATCTATCTACCGGAGACATCATATCATTCGAAGAAGCTGGATTCGGCCGGATGTCAAGCCCAAACACATTTCATTTCGCGGCCACCAACGACATGTTGTTACCTGCCTTCAGTTTGATACTGACAAGATTTTAACTGGGTCTGATGATACCAATATCAACGTCTACGATACCAATACTGGTGTTTTACGAACTACCTTAGAAGGCCATGAGGGAGGTGTCTGGGCTCTTCAGTACGAAGGAAATACCTTGGTCTCCGGATCCACGGACCGAACCGTTCGGGTGTGGGATATTGCAAGAGGACAATGTACTCAAATTTTCCATGGGCATACATCCACCGTGCGGTGTTTGCAAATCCTCATGCCAACGAGGATCGGTAGGAAGGCAGATGGAAAGGAGATCAGAATGCCAAAGCAGCCTTTGATCATCACGGGATCACGCGATTCGACTCTGAGAGTGTGGAAACTTCCCATGCCTGGCGACGCGACATACCTGCCGGCTGGACAAGATGGCGACACATTTTTGAATCCTATAAACAATCCTTACTTTGTTCGGGCTCTATCTGGTCATCAGCATTCGGTCCGTGCCATCTCTGCGCACGGAGATTTGCTCGTCAGTGGAAGCTACGATCATACAGTCAAGGTGTGGAAGGTGTCTACTGGCGAAATTCTGCACACGTTGCGTGGCCATAGCCAGAAGGTTTATAGTGTGGTGTTAGATCACAAGCGAAATCGATGCATCAGTGGAAGCATGGACAACATGGTAAAAGTATGGTCTCTGGATACGGGCTCGGTCATCTATACTCTTGAAGGACATAGTCAGTTAGTAGGGTTGTTGGACTTGAGCCATGATAAGCTTGTATCTGCTGCAGCAGACTCGACACTTCGGATTTGGGACCCAGAGACTGGTCAATGCAAACACACACTGACTGCTCATACTGGTGCCATCACCTGCTTCCAGCACGATGAGACCAAGGTTATTTCTGGTTCGGATGGGACACTGAAAATGTGGAACGTCAAAACCGGAGAGTTCATCAAAGATCTCTTGACTGACCTGACTGGTGTTTGGCAAGTCAAATTCAACGAGAGACGGTGTGTAGCTGCTGTTCAACGGGAACAAGTAACTTACATAGAGGTTAGTTATTACCTATCCATGGTTGCTTTCGTGTCGCAATTGGTATTCATACAATGTACTACAGGTCTTGGACTTTGGAGCAGCTCGAGATGGTGTACCTGAGTGTGACCGAGGACGTAGAATAGTGGTCGACTTGGGGGGCAACGAAGTACCAGAGGGCAGTGATCCTATGGATGAAGGTACGCAGGATTTTTTTTCTCAATAATACAATAGCTCATACTGACATAATATGTTGCAGGTGAGGATTTTTAGTAGCGGTCCTCCTTTCCGACAGATAGCCAATACTATATGACCATCCTCTTTACGACTCTTCTTGTCCATTCCGTCTATACTGTTTATCGGCGTTGGTTGCGTTTGCCTTTTGGAATAGTTACCAGTTTCAAATTTACATACCGGCAATGGAACGGATTCTATTGATTATGCCAGTCAACACAGATTGTTTGTCGTTGACTACTATTGATGTTGGATGATGCCTTCGCATCGAAGGGGTCAATCCTTAAGGGGGTGTATGTATGTGAAAGAGTATAGTGCATTGGAGGGCGCGTCATTAATCTTTGTTCTTCGGATTCTTACAGTAACTTCAGCATTTCCCTGGAAGGGTTCTTGGTTTGGCTTTTCTCTTTCCTTGGGTGTTGCGTGCGGTTGATTTTCCCCTTCTTTTTCTCATTGTTTGGAACGCGATTGGTTGGTGCGAGGGGTTATATGGAGCCGGCGGAAAAAACCAGGAGTTCTTTTTGGGCCGTTGGGGGTTGGGGGGGAGGGTGGGGTGGTGTTGGTGGGGTGTGT